>Ga0272440_1003537_pt1 | contig 11624 bp, 12 predicted proteins | sample SSMMMBAug17_FD_192440 | JGI IMG/M metagenome (GOLD analysis project Ga0272440, IMG submission 192440) | Marine sediment archaeal communities from Little Sippewissett salt marsh, Falmouth, MA, United States - SSM-MMB-Aug17 | ecosystem: Environmental > Aquatic > Marine > Wetlands > Sediment ... | reverse complement strand
TTCGGTAAAGTCAGACAAGTCGGACAGGTCAGACCAGTCTGACTTGTCCGACCTGTCCGATTTTTGAAAATGGGGAAGTTATTTTTCGAGCATTCCTATGTTAGTTTTTTAATATGATTAAAGATTAAAAAAACTATATAATAAAAAAATGTGTTAATTATATATCATTTTGATAGATAATATGCTAAATAGGAATTAATCTTTAATGGCGGATTGTATGTGAATTTTTCCAAAAAACTGATCCAGCAGAAATACAAAAAGCCCAGAGCAGCCCAAAACACAAAATGGCGCTTATTTTTCGGTGGTTTTTCTGGAAAACCACTATTGCTGCTATAAAGGGGGATGCGGCGGAAAAAATTAATTTTCAAATTCATACAGGACCGGCTCTTGGTGCTTTTAATCAATTGGTTAAAGGATGTGATTTGGAAGATTGGAGATTAAGAAATGTTGATAAGATTAATATTCATTTGATGAAGGAAACCGCAATATTACTGGATGAACGTATTATGTTTTTCAATAAATTGCGATAGGAATATTGAAAAATAAGACCCCTTTTTAATTTATTTAATTCCTTTTTTTTGAACCTGCTGAAGAGGATGAATAATATGAATGAGGAACTTGTAAATGAAATATTCCTAAGAAACTATTATCGTCCAACTTTGGTTTTTCCAAGCCAGGAGGACAATCACTGACGAACACTGCCCCCCACATCACGCGTTTGGAAAAACCAAAGTTGGACGATAATATTCATACATAGATAATTGTGAATATTGAAAAATATTTATTTAAATTTTTTAAAGGAGGTTTTTTATGAAACGTAATTTTTTGGCAATGACCCTTATTCTCTTTTTATGTGTCGGTATTAATGCAGGATGTAAATCTCAGGATTCTTTTGCAGACGAAGCCGATGAACCACAGGCAGCAGAACAGACAGGGCTTCCTGTTGATGTAACAGGTCTTGAAGCTGGCAGTGGATTTTACCCTCCAGCGACCGTTTCTTACGCTGATTTGCACAATATCAATGCAACAGGTAACGAAACTGGATTGACAATTGACCTCAACAATTCTGAGCTTTGGGGAAAAGTTCATACTGGCCCATTTCCATTTGAGGCGGGTGATTCTGATTATGATTATGTCAATTATCGTGCGACAGCAGATATTGTTGGCGGTACAGCAACATTACCGATTTCCACTTTTTTCAAACCATTATATGATGCCAATAGTTGGAATTATGGTGGACAATCTGAAATGACGCCGACAATTGCCTATCGTTTGGAATTATTTTCCGGAACCAAAATGATCGGAATGTTTGGTAGTCATGTCAGTTTCAGAAAAAACAATGATGTATTTGAAAAATTACCTACCATTCTTGAAGGCCCTTTTGTCACCTTGAAATCCAGTGACAATCCAACGACAATGACCATTGTCTGGCGAACTGATGAAGAATGCACCAGCCAGGTATTTATTGGACAGCGCCGATTTGAAAAACTCACCAGTGATAAAACTGAACATTCAATTCCAATCGATAACCTTGTTTCAGATACTGTGTATGAATATTATGTTGTGTCTGAATCGTCCGATGGCAGACAGGTACGTTCAAACAAATATAAGGTACGCACTGCACCTGAAAAAGGTGAAGCCAATGTAAAATTTGTATATACATCAGATAGCTATTCCTCGTCTGGTGGTGGAGAAACTGATTATATAGGCTGCAACTTAGAAGTTTTGCGGGATATTGCTGCCAACTCATATCGTGATGGCGCGGAATTCATTATTTTTGGCGGTGATTTAGTCAACGGGTTCCAGACAAGTAAAGAAGATTTAATCTTTCAATACAGAGCATGGAAACAAATCATGGCTGGTTTTTGGCACACACGTTCTGTTTATCCAGGGATGGGAAATCATGAATTCTTGATGAAGATGTTTACAGGTTACGAAACGCTTGATAAATGGCCTTATGAAACAGACAGCAGTGAAGCTGTTTTTAGAGATGAATTTTATAATCCAACAAATGGTCCGAGTCCTTCAGATTCAAGGCGACCGACTTATGAAGAAAATGTGTATAGTTTCCAACATGGGGCTGTTTTAGTTTTATCTGTGAATACAGACTACTGGCAATCAGTAAATTTTGCTAAAATTAATAATAGTTCAGATTATGGCGGAGCACCAATGGGTTATATTATGGAAGATCAGTTGACATGGATCGAACAGACGCTTGATGCTGCAGAAAATGATAGTACCATTAAATATATTTTTATATTCACGCACATTCCTGTGCTTCCTTATATGAAACATGTTGACGACAGTCTGTGGTATTTAGGAAATAATAATATAAGTGCCAAGACTAGAAATTCAGAAACTGGAGCACTGGAAGATGAAAAATTGGGAATAATAGAAGTTCGTGATCGTTTATTAGAGGCTGTGACAGAATCTACAAAGGTCGCAGCATTATTTACCAGCCATGAGCATGGATATCACCGTACCTTGATCAGCAAACATACACCCATTGGCGTCTGTAATCAGGAAGAAGGCAGTAAAAAATGTCAACAGGATGATACCAATGGTGATGGTATTTTGGATCAATATTCTACCAATCCAAAATTTACCAACGCAACATGGCATATCATGTGTGGTGGTGCAGGTTCGGGTTTTAATGCAGAGGATGAAGGTGCTACTCCCTGGAGACCACAACGTGTGACATCGCATACAGGCTATGTTTTAATTGAAACTTCTGAAGATAAAGTCGGAATGAAATTTATTGGCGGCCCGTTACGTCAGGTTCTGGATGAATTGGATGATTTGATGGCCGTTAAACAATAAAAATTAGGAGAAGCTATGAAAAAAATTTTCTTATTGCTGCTTTTATTCTTATTGATCTTCAGCAATATATCTATTATAGCAGCAGAGGAAACTGCTGAAAAAGCTGTATCCAAAGACACGAAGCAAAATGCATTCAGTTGGATTTCCAATGGCGCCAAATTAGGCAAATGGTGGTTAAGACGGTCGAGAGATTACACGGCTCCCAATGCCATTTTATTTCATTCAGATATCAAATATTCGTTAAATAACGAAACAGGCAACGAAGAATTGACAAAACATAAATTAAATGTATCGTTAATTTTGAGAAAAGATATTTGTACCAATTATTTGTCTTTCAACTTAAAGAAAAAAGACATGGATTATCGTGGGAGCGTTATTAAAAATGAATCTCAGAAATTTGAAGATACAGTGTTCATAGAAATATTGCCATTTATGGATTTTATGACGACATTTGAATGGGAAACCAATGATAAAAAATATTATCTGAACCACTATACTTATTCTGGTGGTTTGTATTTTACATTACTGAATACGAAACAGGTGATATTTAAAATTGGTGGCTTTTATGGTCATGACAATATTGAATATATGAACGAACTTTCTGAATTGATGGGTAAAAAGCAGGAGGATTATGACAAAGACTACTTCAGGATTTACCAACGAAGTACTTTTCTGCTTTCTGATATCATTACTTTTTCTGAAAAGTTAAACTATAATTCTTATGCTGGAAACAATGGCTACGATCTTGAGCTTAATTTGAATTGTAATGTTAAAATAACCAGGAATATTTCACTTGACACGTCATATGATATTGAGCGAGACGCAACTGAAGGCAATTCTGCCCTTGAAAAAGAAGATCAGGAATTATCTGTTGGTATAAAGATTAGTTTTTAATATTTAGGGATTCATGGGATGTTCATTTGTTTCAAACAATTGAACATCCCCTATCAAATTTCAGCATTCTAGATTTTAATAGAATGCCCAACTTTTTCAAAAGGAAGGAAAAAAATGACAGAAGAAGTACAAGACATTGAAAAAAATGATGAGGAATCACAATCAACAGTAGAAAATACTGATTTTATTGAGATCCCTCAAGAAAAAATTGATAAATTAATCCGAAATCATGTCTATACATCAATGGCTGTCGGCCTGGTGCCTGTTCCTGTTGTTGATTTTATCGGTGTTACAGGCATACAGATTAATCTGGTCAGAAAAATGGCCAAAATGTATGACATTCCATTTTCACGAGAAACAACCAAGAATATTATTATTTCTCTGGTTGGTGGTGCTGTGCCGGCGGTAGCATCGTTTCCTGCGGCCAGTGCTGTGAAAGCAATCCCTGTTATTGGTATGAGTTTAGGTGCAGTCAGTATGCCTGTTATATCGGGAGCATCAACTTATGCTGTGGGAAGAGTTTTTTATCGGCATTTTGCATCCGGCGGTACATTTCTGACGCTTGATATTGAAAAAGCAAAGGCATATTATGCAGAAATGTTTCAAAAAGGCCAGAATATGTCTCAGACTTTGCAACCACAGCCTGCATAAACAAATATGGTTTCTTAATAATGACAAAAGATGCTCATTTCCATGCAATACACGGAAATGAGCATCTTTTTTTTTTTGATTTGAGAATAATACAATGAAGCAATCATCTATTTTATGGCTCGGAGAACAATTATGTAATGATGTCTTACAAGTTGGTGCAAAAGCTGCCAATCTTAGCCAGATGTTTAATAATTATCGCATACCGCTTGGCTTTTCAGTGACATCATCATTTTTTAAAAAAATTGAAAATCCATCAAATATTGACATCATTTCTGATAAACTGACAGCAATGGTTGCTGAAGCGTATCGTCAACTGGAAAAAAAATGCCATTTGAAAACACCATCAGTTGCAGTTCGCTCATCAGCCATTGATGAGGATAACATTGATGCCTCCTTTGCCGGTCAATTCAAAACACTGTTGAATATCAGCGGGTGTGAAAATGTTGTTCAGGCGATTATTGATTGTTATCAATCTGCTTTTTCTGAGCGCGTATTGACATATCGCAGCCAGAATCAACTCACATGTAGCACTGCCATGTCTGTTCTGGTTCAGCAAATGGTTCCAGCGGATATGTCAAGTGTTGTTTTCAGCAAAAATCCCATCAATAACAATGTCAATGAAATTGTTATCAATGCAAACTGGGGGCTCGGAGAAAGCATTGTTAATGGTAAAGTGACACCAGATACCTATATCGTGAATAAACACGATCTACAGGTAAAAGAAAAAATTATTGCGAAAAAATCAATTATGAGCATTCATTGTCCGCAGGAAGGGATCAAAGATGTTGAGATACCAAAGGTAATGTATGATACCCCGGTGATGACAGATCAACAAATTATCGAAAACTCGGATTTGGTCAAACAACTTGAAAATAAGTTTCAGGTTAATGTTGATATTGAGTGTGCCTGGAAAGACGAAAACTTGTATTTGCTTCAATGCAGACCCATTACAACTGGCAATTAAGACGAGCTATTATTTGTGTTGCCCATCTATTTTGAAGCAACGAGATTTACCATATTAAAATTTTTTGCAGCCTTGTTATTTGCACAGGGCCCCCTGGATATGGTTTTCAGATCCTTTGCTACCATTGCCATGACAAATACTGCCATCACAAATTTACAAAATCTTGAAGATGAACTGGATCAGCACTTAAAAAATATCCCGCTGCACATAATACCTCAAGAGGATATGAAAGAAATAAAACTCAAATCTGTTCAGTTCAACTATACTGATCATTCCCAACGCACAACAGAACCTGTCGCAATCATCGGAATGGGATGTCGTTTTCCCCGCGGAAGCTGTTTAACAAAAAAGCAGTAATTCACATTTGGCACAGATTTCAGATTGGGTGAAAGTGTTCAATGGATTGAACGATTATGGTTTTCTAAAACAGATGTTCTGACACGCTTTCGACTCCCCATGAAAAATGAAAAAAATCAGCTTGTGCCATTATTCCGCATGGCGTTATCATCGCCATGCGGAAAATACTGATTATGAGGTTTTCAATCACATCACGGTTTTTTTCATTCCAATCTGGTGTATATACATTACCTGACAGCATCGATATGTGCAACAGTAAAAATAATGGAGCCTGATTTTTTGGGAATACTTCATTTTGATTTAGATCGAATCATACAATCTAGAAGAAAATGAATTAAATGCGGATAAGCAACAGGTCCTATTCTTGTAAGAATGTCAAAGCATCTTCAGCAGTTTTTCCTTCATGGACAATCATGCAAGCGGCCTGAACAAAACGTGTTGGATTTTTATGTTGAAACACATTTCGTCCTATAGACAAGCCTTTGGCACCAACCTTGATTGCATCTTCAATGGTCTTGAACATTTCAGACTCAGATTGTTTACTTCCACCTGCAATTAAAATAGGTGCGGGACATCCATCAACAACTTGGGCAAAAGATTCTGGATCACCTGTATAATTTGTTTTGACAAAATCTGCACCCAGTTCAGCACCTATTCTCGCAGCAATTTTGACAACTTCAAGATCTTTTTCATTTTCGATTTTTTCTCCTCTGGGGTACATCATGGCAATTAAAGGCATTCCCCAATAAGAACATTCTACGGCAATTCGACCAAAATCCTGAAGCATTTCCGGGTCTTCATTGTCACCAATATTGATGTGAATCGAAACACCATCCGCACCCATTCGAAGCGCATTTTCCACGGTATTGACCAATACTTTCTTGTTTGGTCGCGGCGACAAAATGCTTGATGCGGAGAGATGTAGAATCAGCCCAATATCTTTACCGCTTTTACGATGACCATATCGAGGCAATCCTACATGACCAATAACAGCATTGGCACCACCTTCAGCCACCTGATCAACGGATGTTGATATATCTATCAATCCTTTAATGGGTCCAACTGTTACACCATGATCCATTGGCACTATGACAGTTCGTCCAGTATTTCGATTCATTAATCTTTCCATGCGAATCGATTTTCCAATATTTAACATGATTATTTCTCCTTTTTACATGTCTAAAAAAAAATAAAAAAACTATGACCGCAAATGGCGGTTGGCATAAATTCTGCGTGTGGTTCGCAAAATAAAGCAGAAACTTTCGATATCAACTTCATGTCCTTTATCATTTTTTTTATCGCAGGTAAAACCTTTTCACAGTTCTTTGAATCTTTTAACATTTCTTGCTGTACAAGAAATGAACATCAATTTTTGAAAACCTTTCTGCCAAGTCTGAACCCTCGTCAAGAATAATTTTCATATAATCTACAAAATATAAACAAGTCTTTTTTTTTGTTTATAGCGGACTTAGGAATGCTCGGAAAATAATTTCCCCATTCGGTAAAGTCAGACAGGTCAGTCTGACTTGTCTGACCTGTCTGACCTGTCTGATTTTTGAAAATGGGGAAGTTATTTTTCGAGCATCCCTTACCAGTTTCAAAAATAAAAAATCAAATGATGTGAATTTTTTTCTTGACAAATTTAATATCATCAATTAAAAGCAAACAACCTTTGCAAAGGAAAATCAATAAAGGAATCAACAATGAACCCATTAATCAATCAGCCAGTAAATTTTTACTTTTATTACTTTAGCAGGATTGGTTTGTTCATGGGAATAAATTGTTGAAAATAACTTCAAGCCGTGAACGATCCACAAGTTCACGGCTTTGTCATTTATAAAGGCCGTGAACGAATTTCGTCACGGCCTTTTTTTTTATAATAGGAGAAAGATAATGATTGGTAAGGCCATTCGTTTGGAAAGAATTATCAATCGGGACACGGGTAAATGTCTGATAGTCCCAATGGATCATGGGGTATCTGCCGGTCCCATATTTGGAATCACCAATATGAAAACTGCAATGGCTCAAGTCGCAAATGGCGGCGCAAATGCTGTTGTCGTTCATAAAGGTATTGTTGGTTCAGGGCATCGACAATCTGGGCCAGATATGGGTTTAATCATTCATTTATCAGCCAGTACATCAATGGCTGTTGAACCGAACTCCAAGATTTTGGTCTGTTCTGTAGAGGAAGCAATCAAACTGGGTGCAGATGCTGTCTCTATCCATATCAATATTGGTGACAGCAATGAAAAACAAATGCTTGAAGATATGGGTAAAGTCGCATACAAAGCCTCAGAATGGGGCATGCCATTGCTTGCAATGATTTACCCACGCGGCCCCAACATTGACAATGAATTTGATCCCAAACATGTTAAGCATGCAGCGCGCTTGGGAGCAGAACTGGGTGCAGATGTTGTCAAGGTTTCCTACACTGGAGACCCTGAATCTTTCAAACAAGTAGTTGATGGTTGCCATAAACCGGTTGTGATTGCTGGTGGACCCAAAATGGAATCTGATCGGGCAATCCTAGAAATGGTTAGAGATGCAATTGATGCCGGGGCTGCTGGAACTTCTATTGGTCGAAATATTTTTCAACATCAAAATCCGACCCAAATCGTAAAAGCAATTGAAAGAATTGTTCATCACAATGCTTCTGTAGAAGAAGCCCTTGCAATTATTCGATAACAAATCATATCAAAATCAGGCAGTACAATCTGTACTGCCTGATTATTATTTGGAGGTATAGTGAACTCAGAGACAAAACCAGATAAAAATTCATTGATGCCTTTTCGTGAAAAAATTGATGCCATTGATAATCAATTATTGTCTTTGCTGATCCAGCGACAAGATCTGGCATATGAAGTTGGACAGATAAAAAAAGAGCTTGGCATGGATGTATTCAATATGGCACGCGAAGAGCAAGTATTTCGAAATTTGAAATCCAAAAGTGAGCGCCACTTAACCCCTGAATCCATTCAGCACATTTTTTCTGAAATTATTTCAGCGGCGCGATCCGTGCAACAACCAATAAATGTTGCATATCTTGGACCTGAGGCAACTTTTAGTCATCAGGCAGCCATCTATTTGTATGGGCACTCAACGACATTTAGAGCTGCTGAAACCATTGAGGATGTTTTCAGTCTTGTTGAAAAAGGCGTATGTCAACAAGGCATTGTGCCAATTGAAAATTCATATGAAGGCGCTGTGAATATCACGATGGATCTATTTTACAAATATGATCTTCAAATATGTGCAGAAATATTTTTACGCATTCGTCATCATTTGCTCAGCAAAGCATCGCGTATGGATAATGTTGAAAAAATCTATTCACATCCGATGCCATTTGCTCAATGCCGCTCCTGGCTTCGCTCAAATTATCCCCACGTTCCAACACAAAAAGTTGAAAGTACATCAACAGCAGCGATTATCGCGCAGAATAATCCAAAAGTTGCAGCAATCGGCAGTCGATTGGCTTCAATGACTTATCAATTAAACATGTTATCCGAGAATATCGAAGACCAACCCGACAATGTCACGCGCTTTTTAATTATTTCGCGTCAACATGCAGAACCAACTGGAAAGGATAAAACATCCTTGCTCTTTTTTTTGAATCACCGCCCAGGAGCCCTATATTCAGCATTAAACCCACTGTCAAAATATGAAATCAATATGACGCGCATTGAATCACGACCAATGAAAGTGAGAAATTGGGAATACCTTTTCTTTGCAGATATTGAAGGTCACATATCTGAACCTTCTGTTCGTTCAGCAATAGAGGAAATGGAAAAACACTGTGCTATTTTGAAACGCCTGGGCTCTTATCCTGAAGGAGGTATGGTATGGGATTAGGCTTTTCGAAAATTGGTATACTGGGCGGAACCGCTGGAATGGGTGCATGGTTTGCAGATTATCTTGAGAAGCAAGGCTATGATGTTTATCCTGTCGGACGATCCACAGAGCTGACACCAACAATGATGGCACGTCTTTGTGATGTGGTTGTTATTGCTGTTCCCATCCCAGTAACCATACAAATGATTCAAACCATTGGGCCGTATGTTGGAGAAAGAAGACTCCTCATGGATTTGACATCTATCAAACAAAAACCTCTTGAAGCCATGTTGGCACATTCTGATGCTGAGGTTGTTGGTGTCCATCCATTATTTGGTCCCATTGAAAATGCTGAAGGACAACGTGTTGCAATCTGTCCAGGTCGTGGATATGCAGGGTTAAAATGGGCAAAACAGATTTTTGAAATTGGTAAACTTAAAATAATGGAAATGGATCCCAAGGAGCATGATCGCCTGATGGGTTTAATTCAGGGAGTCAATCATTTCTCGACATTAGGACTTGCGCATTGCATTAAATCATCCGGTTTTTCTATTGAAGATATTGAAAATTGCAGCACAATCACTTTCAAACGTCGCCTGGATCGCATTTACAAACTTTTAGATCAACCCGCTGAACTTTTTGGTTCGCTATTAATAGATAATCCTGAGTCCTTAAATTATATTCGCCTGTATCGTGATGTACTGAATGAAATGATTCCAATCATTGAGCGTAAAGATCATGTGGCTTTTAAAAAATTGTTTATGTCACTGAAAAATCAACAGTAAAACGCGCAACTAATGAGTTAACCATCTCATATTTCAACATAATATTTTAAAGGAGATTTTTAACAAAAATCAATAATATTCCTGAAATAGACGGTCATTATGACACATCACACATAAATGTCACTGGTGAAGAAATAAGGAATGCTCTGAAAATAATTTCCCCATTCGGTAAAGTCGGACAAGTTGGACAGGTCGGACAGGTCAGACCAGTCTGACTTGTCCGACCTGTCCGATTTTTGAAAATGGGGAAGTTATTTTTCGAGCATTCCTAAGCGCTTTTCTTGCCGGACCATTCATAATAGCAGTGAATTATTCAGGTGAAGTTACTTTTTTGTTGGATTTTTGTTAATAGAAAAGGGTTTTCAAAGTTTACCTTAGCTTGTTCCCACCCAAAGACCACACACAAAACTAATAATTCCATAATATAAGATTAAATATAACCCCTTATTATTACTTTTCTAATGTCTTTCAATGCATTAGAGATTTTATCGTGACTGACAAGCATTTAATATCGGTATGAAATAAAAGTCAGGCTTTTATGAGAATGCGAACGGCAACAGTAATTCATTCTTTTCTATAAATGTACAATTAACGCAAAATTAACAAACAAGATATTTTGCTTTAACATTTATTCGTTATCATATTTGCAATATTTTATTTCTAACTTATTACATTTGTTAATAAGTTTACAAATACATTAACAATATTAAAAGGAAAGAAAATGAAAAAACTATCCCTAAAAGCAAAATTGTCGATCATTTGTGTGCTTTTGGTCATCATACCCACGATAATCATTGGTGGCTTTAGTTTTCTACAGTTTACAATATTTGGATACAACACGGTTTCAGATACCTATTCCGCGCTGAAAAATCAAACCCAGGCTGTTTTACAGGCAGGTATAAAAACAGATCGTCAGATGATTCAAAATATCATTGAAAAAGTTGAACAGGATGTTAAAGGCCTCTCTGAATCAAGTGCAATTAAAGGATATCTTGCCGCTCGCGAGGGAAAAAATGAAGTGTTAAATCGTATGCCGCTTAATGAGGCTGAAAGCGTTGCCAAAAATATATTACAAATGTGTATCGCGCAGCGAAGAGTTTTATATCAAAAGTTAGCAACTGATTTAGCTGTTCTTGAAAAAATTCTTATATCCAATGGTGGCGCTGAAGTTTCTGGTTTATCCCTTGAATGGACAGCAACAAATCAAGATACAAAACAAAATAATCACTTAACACTTCCAGTCCTTCAAATTGGTTTTGATGAACTTCGCTTGATTCGCAGTTTTGATGAAGATGTCCCTGTGATAGATGAAGCTCAAGAGCTTA
>Ga0272440_1003536_pt1 | contig 11628 bp, 19 predicted proteins | sample SSMMMBAug17_FD_192440 | JGI IMG/M metagenome (GOLD analysis project Ga0272440, IMG submission 192440) | Marine sediment archaeal communities from Little Sippewissett salt marsh, Falmouth, MA, United States - SSM-MMB-Aug17 | ecosystem: Environmental > Aquatic > Marine > Wetlands > Sediment ... | reverse complement strand
ATCACCTTGCGGGTACCGGATGACCTAATGGGCGAGGTGCGTGATCTCACCGGCATCTGCCGGCGCAAAGAGAACAACCCCCAGCTCAGCATAAACACGGTGATCGATCGTGCGATAGGATGGTACGTCGACGCGTGCCGCGAGCGCATCGAGCAGGGCCAACCCCTTCTCCACTGATAACCAGACGCTGCAAGCCTCTGGGTGAGCCTCGAGCCGCCCGGAGGTTTTTTCTACACCCTCCCAATACTCCCAGTTTCTCAATCTTCCGATCCTCCCAGATACTCCCAATACGCCCGATCCTTCTCAATCCCTCCCCAATCTTCCGGTCCTCCCAATACGCCCGATCCTCCCCAATCCTCCCCAATCTTCCGATCCTCCAATCCTCCCCAATCTTCCGATCCTCCATACCCAACCCCAATCTTCCCAATCTTCCAATCTTCCATATCCAACCCCCCAATTTCTTAATCTACCACAGGGGTATACGTTAATTTTTTTCATGAGCCTTTCTACCTTACACACTACCACCTTCCAAGGTCGGTAGTAGTGTATGAAGGGTAGTCGAAAGTCTCAGGCTCCGGCCGACTTTACCTACTGTTTACACCAATTACACTTAACTCCGAAATGGCGATTCCAGTTCGTTTAGGCCATTTTTATGTGTTAAAAAATCACAACATATTCCAACCGTTCAAAAAACCCCCCTATTTTAAAAATGGAAAACCCTAACTTGTAATTTTTTTACAGCGATTTCAATTAATTCCTCCGACAAATATACACTACCTATCGTGTTGGTATTGCTTACCTTGCTTGTAAGTTTACATTCTTAGTTGTAAATGTAAGCTTGTGGTTTATGGGTACTTTACAAGTAATCTCGTCTTGACGAAACGATATGTAAACTTGTGGCACACTTGTACATCATTAACACAACCACCTTCTGAGGTTGGCTTTTCGACCCGGTAAATGTTGTTGACAACGCCCCCTAGTACAAGTATATTACATGACCAGAACTCGTACTGTACGTGTTCCATGCTACTAAATACTTAAGAAAGGGGCCGGGCATGGTAGAGCCAGGAGTGGTAGGGAAACGGAAAAAGGATCGGCAAAAAGTCCTAACGGTATATTGGCCGAGTCTTAAGGACCGTAACCGGTTTGCCAAGGCACTGAAGGTATACCAGGAAGTGAAGCACATGCCTACAATCTCTGCTTCCGCCTTCGCTTTCAAGATCATACAGGATTTCTGCGCTGACCTGATCAAGAACAATTCCGACTGAAAGGGTGGTAACTGGTATGTCGCTGAACGAAGAAAGGCTGCGTGCGTTTCTAACAATGCACAGGCGAGAGCACATGAGACTCCATTTCGAGCCCGAGCGGGAAACAGGAAACCCGCTTCCGCCAGTGGAGGGCATTTTCGTGAACATTGAATACCATGCCGGGATTAATTACTACGTGCTGGATACATTCGATGGTCGACGTATTGCGAGAAAGGCTAGTTCTGTATACGCCATCGACTACTTTGGCAGGCGGAAGGCGCAGAGAAAAGGTAAACAACAGGAAGAGGCGGATATCGACAATTCCGATCTCCTGGACTAGCCGCAAAGCCGTAAAACCACATCAACAATGGGCCCTCTAATACGGGGCCCTTCCCGGCCTACGAAAATAAATCATAAAAATAGTTGACAGATTTTTACAAGTTCAGTATATTCAAAACATGGCAACACTCTCCCTACCCGCCCGGTCATATTCCGGATCCGCACTCTCAACCCTTGGTGACGCCCAAAAGCTCGCCGGTCACTCAGCCAAAACCATGGCAGGGTACGCCAGTGCGGTGCGCGGGTTCTTGAGGTATGTGGAGGGTCACTCAGTAACCTCCCCTGCCTACCCTACCTACCCTGGTCGTTCAGTAACCTCCCCTGCCTACCCTACCTACCCTGGTCGTTCAGTAACCGTCCATGGTCAGGAAGCCGAATACGATCTGACAATCCTCGAAAGCATCACAGCGGATCAGGTCAGGGGTTACTTCCTTGGTATGCGCGACGGGGGTTACGCCGTCCGGACCAGGAACCTGCATCTCGACGCTATTGGTTTCTTCCTGCGCGCTGTTGGCCGCGGGGAGCTCCTGCCTGCATCTGACCTTAAGCACGTCAGGGCGCCGAAGAGTTTGCCTCGGATCCATTCGAAGGATGAGTGTCAACGGATGGTGGGCGCGACGGTGAATGCCCGGCACAGGCTGCTGCTGGGGTTGTGCTACGGGTGCGGTCTGCGCGTCACGGAGTTGTGTAATATAAGGATGGGTGATATCCGCGGTAGGACATTACTGGTCGGTGACAAGGCCAAGGGTGGTAAGCACAGGGTCGTGCCGATCCCGAAGAGTTGTGTATCGCTGATTGGTGCGGGCGGATCCGATTACCTGTTCGCGGGGCAGCGGGGTGGTGCGTACAGCGTCAGGAGTGCGGAGAAGGTATACGACAAGGCCTGCCGGAGAGTGGGGGTTGAGCCCACTGGTATCCATACGTTGCGCCACAGTTACGCCACGCACCTGATCGAGGGCGGGTGTGACCTCGAGACGGTCAGACGACTGCTCGGTCACTCATCCATCAAGACCACGCAGGTGTATCTGCATCTCAGCGCCAGGCACATGGAGAGCGTGGTCAGTCCTTTGGATATGGAGGAGGGAGAATGAAAAACACACTTGAGAACTGGCAGAAGCTGCGGGAAATCTGCGAGGGAATGCTGCAGGGTGGGACGTTGCAAACGAGTTGGCGCAGTCACTGGATTGATTTTGCTCCTAAAGACCAAATATATCTCAACCAAGAGTATATCAACGACTACCGTGTCAAACCCGCCCCAAAGAAACGCCCCATCCGCACGGACGAACTGCCGCCAATTGTGTGGATCAAATTTGCCGACGGGTACACATGGCTTCTTGTGAGAGCAATAGAACCCAGACGTATCTACCTGAAGTCAACAACCCCGTATACAATAGATGACCTAATTTCAATTGGTGCAGTTTGGTCCCCGGACCGCAAGACCGAGAACTCTTTTGAGGTGGAAGAATGAAAACAGTTGAGAAATGGCCCAAAGATATTACTCAGTGGGTTGAGAATCGCACGCTCTACATGAGTATCCCATTCACGTGGCTGCTGGATAAGGCCAGGGTAATCGCGTGGCGCGGGTCGCTCAAATGGGATACGGTTGTCATAGGTGGTCCAGCGGTGTACCTCATGCCTAACACCTTCGATGGTCTTCCTCACGTATCTATCGGACGATCTGCGCCGGGAGTCCTGCAACGAGTCAATCCGCAGGCTACGCGCACAACTACTGGCTGCCCTCGCAAATGCGGATTCTGTGGTGTGTCTCGTATCGAACCAGAGTTTTCGGAGCTGGAGGATTGGCCCGACCTGCCGGTGCTATGTGATAACAATATTTTGGCGGCGTCGCAACCCCACTTCGACAGAGTATGCGATCGCCTCGAGCGCTGGGGATGGTGCGATTTCAACCAGGGTATTGACGCTCGTCTGCTGACCCCATACCACGCTGAGCGGTTCAAGCGCATCGGACAACCAATTCTACGACTGGCCTACGATCATCAGGGGATGCAGGACCAGTGGGTACGGGCATATGAAACACTGCGTGCGGTAAAAATTACCAAGCGACAGATACGGTCGTATTGCCTTGTAGGTTTCCGGGATACACCAGAACAGGCGTGGGCGAATTGCTCATTTGTTGAAGGGTTCAAGATCAAACCTTTGCCTATGTGGTATCATTCCCTCGACGCGCTCGCACCGAACACAGTAACAGCAGAGCAGCAACGCAACGGGTGGACGGACTACGAAAGGCGCAAAATCATGCAGTGGTTCTACCAACACAAGGTTGCCAAACCTGGAAAACGGGAGGAGTAATATGTCATGGTCAATTGAATCCGGATCCAGCCACAAGTGCCCAAACGGCCACGTCTACTACGACAGTGATGGTGGTCCGTGCTGCGTGCCGTGCGCCGGCTGCGATGAGGCGCATTTCTGGGAGGACATGGAAGAGATCAACGGGGATTACTACTGCGAAGCTTGCGCCGAGATCGAGAATAACAAATGCACTGACTGCGGCGAGAAGCCCGGCGGCCACCGCAAAACCACGCTCTGCCGCGACTGCTGGGAAGCCGGCTACGCCGATTACAAGATGGATGAGGCAAAGGACGAGAAACTCGAGCGCGAAGCGAGGTTTGAAGAATGAACAAAGATATCGAACTGCCGGCCGTACCATGGCCGCCAAGGCTCAAGAATTGGAAAGGCCGCCTGCCGCACGAATCCTTGGAAGATCACGTCGATTTCAGATCAGAGGCGCCGGAGGAAAGCTACTATCCCTGCGCATCCGACCCGCAACACATGTATGGCAAGCGATACAAGCGCTCGATGCGCTCGAGGATCCGATAAAAATCAATGATTTTCATTGAAAGTAGTTGACAGAAATTTCACAAAACAGTATGTTAGAAAAACGTTTTTCAAACCAGGAGGTAGTATGAAGCTCGACCAGGCACTGACACAACTCGCGGAGACTTTTGCTGATATGGTGGCCGATAAGGTTATTGAGTCGCTGCAGGCGAAGCATGGTGAATTGTCGGACAGCACCGAGGAGCCCGCAGAAGAGCCGAAGAAATCGAAGCAGGCCGGCAAGGGTAAGAAGACCGATGACAAGCCAGCAGAGAAGAAAGAGGACAAGCCTGCAGAGAAAAAAGAGGACAAGCCTGCGGAGAAGTCAGCACCGGAGGGCGATCTGCGCAAGGAGTGCCGCAGTCTGCTCGCATCATTGGCCAACAAGAACCGGGCCAAAGCAGTGGAGACCCTCGGCAAGTATGGTGTGAAGCGCATGCCGGAAGTGCCTGAAGAGAAGCTTGCAGATCTGATGTCGGACCTTGAAACCGCGTTGGAGGCTGAATAATGAGTGCACATTCAATACTCTCCCCCAGTGGCGCGGCCGGTTGGATGCACTGCTACGCCCAGCCGTGTATGTGTAAGGACCTGGAGCAGGAAGAAAGCCCGTACGCCGCGGAAGGAACACTGGCGCACGCTCTCGCTGCCTACTGCCTGAAGACTGACTGCGATGCTGACTGCGATGCTGAAGGTGTCATGGCTGTCGACGTGTCGGAGGATGGTGACGAGGATCTGAGACTGGTCCCTGCTGATATGTACGAACCTGTGCAGGTCTACGTGGACACCGTCCGGAATATGACCCTTGGTAAGGTTGAGATCGGTTTTGAGCGTACATTGGACACTTCAGACGTGCTCAGAGTGGCGAATCAGAAGGGTACGGCCGACGTCTGCGCGATTTTGCCCTGTGAGGACACTTACGAATTGCAGATCCACGACCTTAAATATGGTAAGGGCATCCGGGTATCTGCTGAACTCAATGAGCAATTGATGATCTACGCACTGGCTGCCGTCAATGAATTCGAGATTCTGTACGATATCTCCCAGGTCCGGCTCGTCATCCATCAGCCCAGGCTCGGCGCTGTAAGCGAATGGGTGTGCCCTATCGATGAGCTCACCGAGTTCGGTAATCAGGTACGGGCTGCGGCGGCACGGTGCATGGCACTGTACGAGGGCAGGATGGATCTCACTGACGACTGCTTTTCTCCAGGTGACAAGACCTGCAGATGGTGCAGGGCTAAAGGATTCTGCAAGGCTCTGGCCGATCATGTTCTGGAAGGTGTACGCGGAGATTTCTCGAGCATCAAGGACGCGACATCCGCCATACCGGGCATGGAGAATGCGGAGTTGACCAAGCGCCTGCGCATGGTCGAAACGATCAAGATCTACACCAAGGCACTGGAAAGCACTGCTCTGAGCCGTGCTCTGAGCGGGCAGGTCATGCCTGGTATGAAGATCGTCGAAGGACGCAAGGGCAACAGATCGTGGAAGGATGAGCGCGAGGCTATGGAAATGCTCAAGGGTATGCGCCTGAAGAAAAACGTTATGTTCAAAACAGTACTCCAGACACCTACGGAGATGCTGAAGGTACTCAAGAACCAGCCCCGCCGGCTTAAGAGGCTCAGTGAGCTCATCGTCCGCCGTGATGCGGTCAAACACCTGGTACCTCTCGAGGATGATCGTCCGGCAGTCGTCATTGGCGAAGTCCGGGATGATTTCGAATGAGCCGCACTGTACGAATCAGTGACGCAACGTACGGGTTGATACTCGAAGCAGCATCTGTTTCAGGCAAGTCGGGCAGTGAAGTTGTCGATGACGCCTTTACTTATGTAGAAGCCATGCGTCAAAAGCTGAGATATGAACGGGTTACTGGGCATTGTCTCAGGTGTGGCTCGAAGCGAGTCACAAAAAAGAGGTTCGTATAGTAGGTAGTTGCACGCAATCGGATGGTGAATTTTTATTATAGGAGGTTGGCTTGACTTGGATTGATGTACATACTCAGTTGCCTGGAATCAATGAGCGATGTCTTTTTGTAGTACGTGGCAAGGTTCGTTGCGGTGAATTAGGCGTTAGTGATAATGGCTTCAGGGTTTATACCGGTAGTGAGTTTGACGATGCCCCGCTAGTTTTTGAAGTTTCACACTGGATGTATTTGCCAGAACCACCAACCTCAAAACAGGGGGAGTCACCATCCGACAGTCCGGCTTCGCCCGTGCAACATAGCCAGCACGAAATTCCAGAGTGTAATGGCGGTGGTTGTCACGTAGCGTATAAGTGTAATAATCGCCGTGGTTCTAAGCAGTGTGAGGAACTTCGTGCGAACGGCTAGAACGTTGTGTGAAAGAACAGGGAGATTTTGTATTGTGAAGACTCGACCAAAAGTAAGCCAGTCCTTCCACTGCCCTGCCATCGCAGGATTGCATGTAGGAACGCCATCGCCCGTTCGAGTCGGGGCGGTCGATCCAGTAGCTTCGGAGTCTCCCTGTTCCAACACACAACAAACAAAGGGCGTAATGCGTAAAGTGAAGACTGTTCCCTCTATGGCCTGTGCTTGTTCGGGGATAAATAGCAGCAGTGCACCACAGGTCGCAGCACTACGCCCGTTTGTCACACGTTGTGTGCAATTGTCAACCGACCATTTATAGGAGCGGCAAAATGAACGATACTGAGTTGTTAAAGGAACTTTTAGGCCATTTTTATGTAACCGATGATGGAAACATAGATTGGGCGTATAACGATGGTGTTATGGGTCTTCGTGATATTGGTGAAAATCCAAAAGTTATTAAGGCTTTGGTGAAGCGCCGCTCAGAATTATATGGAGCGGTTGACAACAACACACAACAAACACATGCTGGCTAAAGCCCAAATTGCTTCGCAACTTCAGCATGTGTCAGACGTTGTGCAAAACTTCAGTCAGGAGATTTGAATTATGAGCGCTGAACATTTTAGTCAAAGTATCAAAGGTGATTTGCTTGGTTCGTTGCAACATTTGGAAGAGGTTGCCGATCACATACGGTCAGCGCAAAAAACTTTTGAAGCCCTTCCTTCCGCATCGCACAACAGCGACTATGCGACGGCGCAAAAGGTGTGGTCGGAATGGTTGAAATATCGTGAAGATGAACACGGAGTCAGTTTCCCAGAGTGGTTGCAAGTGCGCCTCAATGCTGAGCACTGCGCATAATCGCGATACGTTGTCGGCCATAGCCAGTTAAATTATAGGAGGGCGCATGAAGGAACATGATTTGATAGGGGAGTTCTACAGTGCTGGAGAACCAGCATCAGCATTTGGGCCAACAGCAAAGGTGTGGTCGGAACTGGCAGTACGCAGAGCGATTATGTGCGCCCTCCGGTCTAAGGTCGAGCAACAATCCGACAACAGCGCTAGTGCTCCATGTGGACAGTGCGTGCATTCTCGTGGTAGGTACTGCCTGTTGTCAGTTAATCATTGTATTCATGCAGCAGAGGATATGTTCACACAGCGCACATAGCGCACATAGCGCACACGTTGTCGGCAATATCTGTTGAACCATATTGTAAAGGAGATTGAGATGGACGCATTACACAAGGAATTGCTCGATGCGTGTCTTAAGGCAAGGGCATATTTGGTTGATAGGGGTATTAGGTATCGTGGCACCGAAGGTCGAACAAAGGTGCTCCCTCTTCTTGACTCTGCAATCTCCAATGCTTAGGAACCAACAGAGAAAGCTGACAACAGCGACAGCCGTGCCATTACCGAACTTATTAAGAAGTACAGTATTCCTTCGCCTCATACTGTTCTTGATCCACGGAAGGTTGTAGATGACCTCCGAGACATTGTCCGGCAAAAGCACCAGTAGCGCTAAACGTTGGTTTCAATTGGGCCTTAACAGAATTGTAGGTAGCAAATGTTAAAAAGTTACGACCGTGGTCAGGTCGCCCGTAGATATAGGCAACTAGAAGCGTGCAGGCTTGCTGAAAAATTCCGTGAATGCGGATCAAGTGAAATACCATTTAAAAAGGGACAGTGTATTGTTGTGTATCCGGGCGACCTGACAGAAGATGAGCTTCAAAAAATCATTCGTGTTTTGCGAGCGGCTACAGGGCTAGGGGAGTCGGCCCAACAGCAACCAACAGCGCCATGCAGTGCGCCTTCGGCAAATGCTGAGGACAGCACTTCTGCATAGCGCAGAGCGTTGGCTGCAATAAATTTAGGCGTAACAATGCATTTGAATACAAAAACAGGTTCTTATTACACTAAACAAAAGGAGTGTGTAGTATGCGCATGATGCTTAACAATGTCCGGATCGCTTTCTGCCAGGATCTCTTCAGCCCGGGGACGTTCGCCGGCGACAGTTCCGCCAAGCCGACGTACTCGAGCACCTTCCTCATCCCCAAGGATGACAAGCAGGTCAAGGCAATCGAAAAGGCAATGGTTGAAGCGGCGAAGGACAGGTGGTCGGACAAAGCTGACAAGATTCTGGACGGTCTGAAGAAGCAGGATCGTGTCTGCCTGCGCGACGGCGACATGAAAGATCAGTACGACGGGTTCGAAGGATGCTTCTACATCAAAGCGAACAATGGCATCAAGCCTGGTGTGTTCGATCTAAACAGAGATGACATTTCCGAAGAGAGTGGTAAACTCTATGCCGGCTGCTATGTCAATGCCAGCATCGAGATCTACGCGCAGGACAACCAGTGGGGCCGCAGGATCAATGCCAAGCTCCGTGGTGTCCAGAAGGTAGCCGATGGCGATGCCTTCGCTGGCGGTGCTCCGGCATCCGCTGACGAGTTCGAGGACATTGCCGACACCGGCAACAACGACGACCTGCTCGATTAAGATATGCAGTAGAGGTTTTCTGCGGAGGAGAATCCTGTTCAGGGTTTGTGGGTACTTGGGAGAGGCCCCTGCCCTGCATCTCCTCCGCGTCTGTATTCTTAATTTTTCGGGAAGGTTGTAACTGTGACATTTTTCCTCGATCTCGAAACTTACTGCACAAGACCTATTAAGAACGGTACGTACCAGTACGCGGAGCACGCGGAGGTTCTCCTGTTCGCGTGGGCTTTGGACGATGGTCCTGTACACGTGGAGGAAGTTAACGGCGACCTGCCCGCCCTGATGAAGAAACTCCGGCCGATGATCTACAAGGCCGACCGTGTAGTAGCCCACAATTCAAGCTTCGACAGAAACGTTCTCCGATACAATGGCGTGGACATTCCTATTGAAAAATGGGAAGACACGATGGTTCGTGCGTATATGCACGGTCTGCCGGGAAGCCTTGGCCAGCTCAGTCAAATCTATCGGTTGCCAGTGGACAAGGCAAAAGATGCCGCGGGTAAGAGATTGATTCGACTCTTCTGCATACCTGACAAAGACGGGGTGCGGCACTATGCCAAAGATCATCCGGAGGAGTGGAGAGCTTTCAAGTCCTACGCCGGCCTGGATATAGAAGCCATGCGTGAACTGGATCGGCTCATTCCGCGGTGGAACATGATCGATGTGGAGATCGAAGCATGGCGCCTCGATCAGAAGATCAATGACCGCGGGTTTTTTGTCGATCAGGAATTGGCGAAAGGGGCACTGGAATGCGTTGAGCGTGAGAAGAAGATTCTCAACAGGCGCACGAAGGAAATCACGAACGGCGCTATCGAGAGTACTACCCGGCGCGATGCTCTTTTGAAACACGCACTCGAGGCATACGGCGTAAACTTGCCCGACATGCAGATGAGTACCATTCAAAGACGGATTCAGGATCCGGAGCTACCGCTTGAGTTGAAGGAGCTTCTTACTATAAGGAGTAAGGTGTGCTTGACATCGAATCGCAAATATAAAGCACTGCTCGATGGGGTTAACAGTGACGGGCGGCTGCGGGGGACGATACAATTCTGCGGGGCGCCGACTTCAGGGAGGGCAAGCGGCAGATTATACCAGCCACAAAATCAACCTCGACCAAAACCGGATTTCAAAAAAGCTGATTTGATAGAGGAAGCGGTTGATGCGCTGAAAACAGGCAACGCTGATCTGCTCTACGATAGTGTGGCAGACGCCGCTTCGTCTTGTATCCGTGGCGCACTGATAGCGAGCGAGGGAAAGAAGCTGGTAGTGAGTGACCTGGCGAGTATCGAAGCGAGAGTGTTGCCATGGCTCGCTGGCGAGCAGTGGGTGCTCGATGCATACGCTGCGGTAGACAGGGGTGAGGGCTACGATCTGTACGTCCTGACCTACGCACGTACGTTCAACGTGGATCCTTCAGATGTCACAAGCAGCCAGCGCCAATTAGGCAAAACAATTTCACTTGCTCTGGGCTATGGCGGAGGAGTGGGGGCTTTCTTAACCTTTGCGTCAGTCTACGGTATTGATCTCAATGATTTGGCAAAGAAAGCAGCAGCGGCAATTCCTAAAGTTGTCCGGCGTGAGGCGGAGAGTTACTATACAAAGGTATCGGTGGATGGCAATACGTACGGTCTGACAAAAGATGCGTTCGTTGCCTGTGATTCAGTGAAGAGAATGTGGCGCAATGCTAACCCAAAAATCGTACGTTTCTGGTATGATCTTGAAGACGCCGTACGTCGCGCAGTGGTAACAGGAGAAGATGTGGTTGTCGGTCGGTGCGTGGCAAAGAAACGAGGAAGTTGGTTGACTCTTCAACTGCCTTCAGGCCGAAGCTTGAGTTTCCCCGGTATGTCTGTGGTCAACGAGAAGCTTCGATACTTTGGCACTAATCAATATTCAAAGAAATGGATGCCTCTCAAGATATACAGTGGGAAGATCGCTGGTGTAGTAACCCAAGCAACAGCAAGAGACGGTCTTTACTATAACATGCCACGGGCGGAGAAACAAGGCTATGAGGTTCTGCTCTCCGTGCACGACGAATTGATCACCGAGACACCTGACACAGACGAATATTCTCACGAAAAACTTTCAGAGATCCTCGCTACAAACCCACCATGGGCGGATGGCCTGCCTCTGGCGGCAGAGGGGTATGAAGGATACAGGTATAGGAAAGGTTAATGCGCGAAAAAAGAGTTGAAGCAAAGTACGTGAAGAAGATCAAGGACGCCGGCGGCCGGGCGTACAAGTTCACCAGTCCAGGTCGACGGAACGTACCCGACCGACTGATACTGTTTCCAGTGCCGAAGTGGCTGCGTGCAAAGCTCGCAAGGTTCATGTGGTTTGCGGAGATCAAAGCCCCTGGTGAAAAACCAAGATCGGGGCAGGAGCGAGAGATAGAGC
>Ga0272440_1003535_pt1 | contig 11630 bp, 10 predicted proteins | sample SSMMMBAug17_FD_192440 | JGI IMG/M metagenome (GOLD analysis project Ga0272440, IMG submission 192440) | Marine sediment archaeal communities from Little Sippewissett salt marsh, Falmouth, MA, United States - SSM-MMB-Aug17 | ecosystem: Environmental > Aquatic > Marine > Wetlands > Sediment ... | reverse complement strand
AAAATGAAAATTGACGAACTGAATTCCAGAGATTCCGCAATAGGCATGTTGGTTAAAAACAGGATTGATGTTCTTTTAGATGCCCTGGTTGAAATACAAAACGAACTTAAAAAAAAAGAGCGGCTTAGCATGAAATGAGGTATCACAACTATTTATTTCGACTGCAGTTTAAACCTAAGGAAAAGAAAAGTATTTTTGTAAAAGTAAAAACCGAAAGCTCAATGCAGGTTCCGATGATCCTTTGGAGCAGCAATGCGTTGATAGAAAAAATTAATACCGAGCAGTATGTATTAGGGAGTTATGCCGGCATTCTGATCGTTATCATTTTGTATAACCTGTTCTTATATCTTTCTATCAGGGAAACTACATTTTTTTATTACGTTGTATATATGGCCAGTTATCTCTTATTTCAATTGACCTTAAACGGCCATACATTTGAATATCTCTGGCCTCAGTCACCCTGGTGGGCCAACCATAGTCTGATTTTTTTCATTGGATTGTCACAGCTTTTTTTAATCCTGTTTACCCGTACATTTCTATCTACGTCGATATTGATTCCTCAGCTTGACAGGCTCCTGCAACTTTTATTGGGCCTTCCGGTAATTACTATGGTTTTAGCGCTTGCTGCGCCATATAGTATTTCTTTGAAACTGGCCCTTATGCAAACTTTTATCTTTGCGTTTTTTTTAGGCGTTATAGGTATTATTTGCCTGATCCGGGTCAGCCGGGCGGCACGCTTCTATCTGATTGCATGGATGGCGTTTTTGGTGGGTGGGTGTATTTATGCATTGAAAACATTGGGTTGGTTGCCATATAATTTTATAACCAATTATGCCATCCAAATTGGTTCCGTCGCGGAAGCCATTCTGCTCTCACTCGGTTTGGGAGATCGTATCAATACTGAACGCAGAGCAAAAATATCAGCCCAGAAATTGGCTTTAAAATCCCAGCAGGAAGCCATGCGCACCTTAAAAGAAGCTGATACACTAAAGGATCAGTTTATTGCCGAAACCGAGTTAATCGTTGAAACGCGTACACGTGAATTGAAACAGGCTTTAGAAGAGGTCGAGAAGGCCAAAGCCCTGGCCGAGACCGCCAATCAGGCCAAAAGTCAATTTTTAGCCAACATGAGTCATGAGATTCGAACTCCCATGAACGGTATTATTGGCATGAACGGCTTGCTGCTGGATACGGATTTAACCGAAGAGCAGAAAGATTATGCCGAGACGGTTCAGTTCAGTGCTGAAAGTCTGTTGACAATCATAAACGATATCTTGGATTTTTCCAAAATTGAGGCGGGTAAGCTGGAGCTTGAAATTCTTGATTTTGACCTGCATGTGGCGACGGAAGATGCGGCGGAACTGCTGGCCGTGAAGGCGAAGGAAAAAACTATCAATTTTTCCTGCCTGATAAACAGCAACGTGCCAAGATATCTGTCGGGTGACCCGGGACGTCTGCGCCAAATTCTGCTAAATCTGGGCATGAATGCCATTAAATTTACCCAAAAAGGCATTGTGACCATTCGTGTCGCGCTTGAAAAAGATACCGATACCAGCGTTATTTTACGTTTTGAAATAAAGGACACAGGTATTGGGATAGCCCGGGACCGCATAGAGCGACTTTTTGTATCCTTTTCACAAGCAGGTACGGATATTTTTCGTAACTATGGCGGTACCGGTCTGGGACTGGCCATTTCAAAAAAACTGACACAAATGATGGGTGGTGAAATCGGCTGTGAAAGCGAAGAAGGCAGGGGAAGTGTTTTTTGGTTTACGGTTGATCTTGCAAAGCAAACCGAAATTCCTATTATGCAGCATGATGCTGATGCAGAGGCACTGGCGAGGAAAATCAGGCGTATAATTAATAAAAAAGGACGTAATCCTTTCCGTTTGCTGTTGGCTGATGATAATATTGTTAATCAGAAAGTTGCTGTAGGTTTGCTGGAAAAAGCAGGCATTAAAGCGGATGCGGTTGCCAATGGACAAGCGGCGATCAAGGCCCTGGAGATGATTGCATACGATCTCGTTTTAATGGATATGTTGATGCCGGAAATGGATGGCATTGAAGCCACGCGGCAGATTCGCAACGCAGAATCGAAGGTGTTGAACCGCAAGGTGCCGATAATCGCCATGACGGCTCATGCCATGAAAGGGGATCGCGAAAAATGTATGGCGGCCGGGATGGATGACTACATAACGAAGCCTCTTAGACCAGGAATTTTATTTAGAATATTAGAACCGTATCTGTGACCTGGCCGAAACATTGCCAAGATGTAATCTTACGGCAATTTTCAGGTTATTTCCGGATGTTATAATTCATTCAATCTCTAATAAGTAATCCAATAAAAAGGAAATTTATGTAAAAATGAAAATATTGATCGTGGAAGACGATAAAAAACTGGCCGGATTTATCTCTAAAGGTCTGAAAGAAGCCGGCTTTAGCGTCGTGCACATGGATAATGGCGAAGATGGACTGCATATGATTACCACCGAGTTGTTTGATGCCGCCATCGTTGACATTATGTTGCCGAAACTGGATGGCCTGACACTGATCGAGCAAATGCGCATGGCCGGCCTTAACACCCCGGTTTTAATTTTAAGTGCCAAGCGGGAGGTGGATGACCGGGTAAAGGGGCTGCAGTCGGGTGGGGATGACTATTTAACCAAGCCGTTTGCATTTACCGAGTTGCTGGCAAGGATTCAGGCATTGCTCAGGAGAGCATCAAACACGACCGATCCTTCAACCCTTTCCGTGGCCGACTTGACCCTGAATATATTGACCAGAGAGGTGAAACGCGGTGAAAAAGTGTTGGAATTGCAGCCACGAGAGTTTGTGCTGCTTGAATACTTGATGCGTAATGCCGGCAAGGTGGTCTCCAAAACCATGATTATGGAACATGTTTGGGATTACAATTTCGATCCCCAGACGAATGTGGTTGAAGTCCGTATTTGCCGTTTGCGGGATAAAGTGGATAAAGGCTTTCATAATAAACTGATTCATACCATTCGAGGTGCGGGGTATGTTCTTAAAGAGACTGCTTAAACTGCGTAAAACCGTATCATTCAGGTTAACATTGTGGTATACATTGCTCTTTTCACTGTCCTCATTCATCGCCTTTGCAATATTTTATTTTGTCATTTCATCAATAATGACCCGGCAAATCGATGATGAACTGATTGCCGATGTGAATGAATATGCGCAGATGTTAAGTGCAAAAGGCCTTGCGGCTATCAAGAATGAAGTTGTGCGGGAGGCTGAGTCGGACGGAATCGAAAAAGTTTTTTTTCGTATTTTTACGCGCGATGGTAAACTTGTACGCCGGTCCAATATAATAAAATGGAACAATCTGGGGGATCACAACCGCGCCCTTGAGGCGATAAGAGACGGCCGGGACTATTATTTTGAAAGCCTGAGGGAGGAGGATCGTGAACATACGGCCCGTGCGATTTATGGGGAAATCAATCCCGATTTGGTACTGCAGATTGGAATGACTCTTGAGGAAAAGGATACCTTTCTGGAGCTTGTACAGATTATATTTTGCATCACATTGATCATCATTATCGGGCTTGCGGCCCTGCTTGGTTTTTTTTTAACACAAAGGTCTCTGTCGGGTGTGAAGGAAGTAACCCAGGCGGCATTTAAAATCAGCAAAAGCGGTAATCTAAACCAGCGTGTTTCACAAAAGGATCGCGGTGAAGAGATTGAAAAATTATCCGCCACCTTCAATAGTATGCTGGACCGCATTCATGCCCTGGTGGCCGGTATTAAGGATATGGCCGATAATATCGCGCATGATTTAAAAAGTCCGATTTCCCGCATTCGGACCATTGCGGAGCTGACGCTGACCAATGGCCGGACAATGGATGAATTTAAACATATGGCGGGAGACACAATCGAAGAATGCGACCGGTTGATTGATATGATCAACTCCATGCTGGACTTATCCGAAGCTGAAGCGGGTGCCGCTGCCAAAATAGAATTGCAGCCGGTGAATCTGGCGCAAATTGTTCAGGATGCATGTGAATTGTTTGAACCGATTGCCGAAGATGAATCCATCACGCTGGAATGTACTGCCGATAAACCATGTATGGTAAACGGCAATATACAAAAATTACAGCGCATGGTCGCCAATATTCTGGATAATGCAATTAAATACACCCTTTCAGGAGGGAAAGTGTCGGTAATCCTTGCCGAGGACAATCAAAATGCATCCATTACCTTTAAAGATAACGGCATCGGGATTGACGCGGAGGAGCTCCCCAATATTTTTAAACGATTTTATCGCTGCGAAAAGAGCCGCACCAGCTCGGGTATCGGCCTCGGGTTAAGTCTGGCCCGCATGATCGCACGCAATCACGATGGTGATATCAACGTATCCAGTGAGCCCATGCGGGGAACCGAATTTGTCATTAATATTCCTAAGTTGCAGGCATTCTCCTGACGCCCTTACACTGTTATCCATTCTTTCCCTGCCGGCCGTGAAATCCGATCCAAATTTCCGGAAAATATTTAAATTATCGTGTCTTCATGTTGCGATAGACTGTATATTCTGATGTAACCCCCTGAATATTATCTATCTTGGATTGAATTTGCTTGCGCGCTTCGCTCTCAAGCCAGATACGCCAATCTTCAAAAGAAAACCAGTTACTAACAGTGGTTATCTCATTTCTATCATCAATCGGTTTTAAATATTCACTTGAAATAAAGCCTTGTTGGTGCGGCACCAGGCTTCTTATCTCTCGGATACATTTTAAAAGTTCTTTTTCGGTTTCTTTCTCTTTTGGAAATTTTCTTTTTATCAGGACTTTAATCGACATGTTAACCTCCTTTCGAGTTAACGTGCCAGGAAAAATTACCTTTTGCCCCAATCGGGGCTAAAGAAATCTTAAACCTGGAGTAATAATTCAAAACCAATGTGGAATCGAAATTCAAAACTCAAGGGCCGCAGAAAAAGTTTTTATCCCATCTTGCTTGTCTTTGATCTCGTCTTCTGCGATGCGGAAAGCCGCGAATATTCAAAGTCGGCGCAGGCAGATTAAGAATTTTCCGCTTCTACTGATTTTGAATTTCGTCCAATTCCTTATAGCGGTCTTCATTCTGCTTATTGATTCTGTTCGCTTGTTCGGCATACTTATTGGTTTTCTCAGCAATTTCCTTGTCTCTTTTTCCCACTATTTTATTCATCGGGTTTTTAGCGGGTTTTACTTCTTCTTTGTCGGAACAGGCAAAAGGAAATAAGCCGATCATTATAAAAATGGTTATCATTACAATATGTTTTCTCAAAATTGCACCCCCTGTTTTTATAAAGTGGGATTTTGTTTTATCTCGTCTAATTTGAATGCCTTTTTTTCATTTCTGGGGGAATTAGGATGCGATTAGTGTATCAAAATCTATTTTGAAGTTCAATAATATATTTTCAACTATCCGATATGTTTGTTATTTAGTGATTTTCGAGAAACATTGCCAAATTGAAATATTCAGGTAAGCAATTGTTAATCTTGCCGCCACAATTCAGCCAGTTTGAAGCATTATATTGACCCAGGCTTTGATGGAAATAATTGAGATAAAGCCTATCGAAACGTTGATATAAACTGAGTCAAACAAGTCAAATAAGGAGGCAATCATGCAATTTAAAAAGTATTTTACGATTATTTTAGCGTTTATTTCATTAGTGGCGGTGGGTTGCAACAGCGGTAGCTCATCAAACGGTTCCGGAGGGGATAACAATAGTAACGGGGATTTAAAATTCGAAAAAGCGGCATTCAGCAATCCGGCTTATATCGACCATCGATTTTTTCCGTTAACCAAAGGAAAAACCCTGATCTATACTTCCCAAACCGAAGGTGGCCTTGAAACCATCATTGTTGAAATGCTTGACCAAACCAGGGACGTTGCCGGGGTAACCTGTGCCGTTGTTCGGGATCGCGTCTTTCTGGATGAAGAACTGATCGAAGACACCCATGACTGGTATGCCCAGGATGATGCCGGTAATGTGTGGTATATGGGCGAAGAGGTAATCAATTATGAATATGACGATGACGGTGAGTTGATCGAGACGAATAATGATGGCGCCTGGGAGACCGGTCTGGATGTTGCTGAAATAGGCTACATTGCGGAAGCCGGTCCCCAGGTGAAAGCCACCCCCACCATCGGCGACTCCTTCCATCAGGAATATTATGAAGGTGAGGCCGAAGATATGGCACTGGTGGAAGCCACGGATGTTACGGTTACTCTGGCGGATGGTACTGTATACACCGGTTGTCTCAAAACCAAAGAGTGGAATCCGTTGGAAGAGGACTCCGTCGAGTACAAATATTATGCACCGGGGATCGGCATGATTAAGGAAACGTCCGAGGACGGAGAGGAGGTTGTGGAACTGAAAGGCATTTTCGCGACCGGTGCCCAGAATCTACCGGATTTTGCTTCTGCAACGTTTACAAGTCCGACCCTGATTGATCACCGTTTCTTTCCCCAGGCTGTCGGCACTAAACGTACCTACCGGGAAGAGACTGAAGACGGAACGGAAGTCATCGTTATTGAAGTATTGGATGAAACGCGCGAAGTCGACGGCATCGAATGCCTCGTGATTCGCGACCGGGTATTCCTGGATGATGTTATTGTTGAAGACACATACGACTGGTTTGCCCAGGATGACGCCGGTAATGTGTGGTACATGGGCGAAGAGGTGGTAAATTATGAGTATGATGAGGACGGTAACCTGCTTGAAACCAACATTGAAGGCTCGTGGGAAGCGGGTGTTGATGACGCCCAGGGCGGTATCCAAATGTGGGCCGATCCTGCCGCCGGTGCTTCCTATTACCAGGAGTATTATGAAGAAGATGCCGAAGATATGGCCATGATCGTTGCAACCGGTGTTACGGTTACTCTGGAAGACGGCACCTCCTACGAGGATTGTTTACAAACCCTGGATTGGACCCCCTTGGAACCGACTGCCTTGGAATATAAATTTTATGCGCCGGATGTCGGTTTTATTAAAGAGATCCATCTGGGTAGTGATGATCCATTAGAGTTGGAGGAAATTGAATAACCGGGGTTGGATCGGTATAACCGGGGAGGTGTGGTCTTCCCCGGTTATTGTGCCTGTGCTCCTAATAAATAAATTGTCTTGCAATGATACCCTATTAAGGCCATACATAATGTGTTTTAAGCATACGTCTTTATGTTTAAAACATCGGGACTCAAGTAATATTTTATAATAGGTTAAAGACATGAAAATAAAAAATAATATTTGTCTGCTGATAATGGGGATTCTTTTTCTATTCGCGGGAGCACCTGTGAACGCTCAGAATCAAAGTCAGGAAGACCTTTTACGTGAAGTAAGGAAACTCAAGGAAAAAACCCGTCAACTTGAAGAAGAGGTGAAAAAACTCCAGGAAGAAAAGGGCGAAGATGATGATATGGAAAGCGGTGACAACGTGCAGGTCGACGGCCTGGTTGGCTTTATTCAAGGCCTCCGCTTAAGCGGCAGTATCGAATTGGAAACCTTTTATGAACATACCAAACCGGAAAAGGGATTGAGCGACAAAACAAGTGATATTGACCTGTCAACCGTTGAGCTGGTTGTAGATGTAAAAATCGATAAACGTTTCAGTTCAAGATTTGTATTCGATTATGAGGAGGGACGCAGCGTGACAGTCGATGATGCCCTTATTCATTTTCAGGCGACAGATATTTGCGAACCTGATCTTCGCCTGGATTCAAACTGGTATGCCAGCGCCGGAAAAATGGACATCCCATTCGGATACTATGAAAGCCACCTCCTGAGTGACCCGCTTACTCAGGATCTCGGTGAGGCCAAAGAAATGGCTTTTGTCCTCGGGATGTATTATGAGCCCTTCAATATTGCCGTAAGTGCCTTTAATGGCGAAATGGACGAATTCGACAGCTCAGATCATATTGCCAGTTATGTTGCAACAGCCCGGTTTGCGTTTGAGGTGTTTGACGATTTTGAGTTCAAAACGGGGGCCTCTTATATTTCGAATATTGCCGACAGTGATGAATTAACCATATTTTTAACGGATTATTTGACACCTGAAACTCACGAAGTGGACGCTGAAAGAGAGGCCGATGAAGCGGATTCAGACCAAACAGTGTCCGAAGGTAACGAAGAAGCAGTTGAATTTAACGGATTAAAACGCTATTTGCCGGGCATCGGTTCATTTTGTTCGATTTCATATAAAGAGCGGATAATTGTGATGTTCGAATATGTGGGGGCGCAAAAACGGCTGGCGGAAGATCGCCGGTTCAAACCCGAGGCCTGGAATCTGGAAGTCGCTTTCGTACCGGTTGAGGATATCGAAGTCGCCCTTGGATATGGTGAAACCAAAGCTGCGCTTGATTTTTTACCGAAAAAACAGGTTGGAATCACCGGTGTGTATGATATTTCCGATCACGTATCGATCGGTCTCGAAGGCCTGCGCAAGGAAATGCGTAACAAAGATAAAGTGACGCTGACAACCGCCCAATTGGCCGTCTCTTTCTAACAGTGCCTGGCGTTAGAGCCCGTTTTCTTCGATTTCAGCAATAAACATCTCCACCAGTCTGGCATCAAGGCTCTCGCCCTTTATTTCCCTGAGTATTTTAAATGCATCCCCTGTGGAGCGTCCTTTCTGGTAGGCTCTATCGGTCGTAATCGCATCAAAACAATCGGCCACGCTGATTATTTTGGAACCGATTGGAATTTCATGATCTTTAAGCCCTTGCGGATAACCATTTCCGTCAATATGCTCATGGTGACACAGCACATACTCAAATACAGGCCCTAAAAATTCCATATTTTTTATGATGGTCGCGCCGATTTCCGGATGCAGCTTTATCTCGTGAATCATTTCACCTGAAAACGTAGCATCTTCGGTACTGAAAATACGGTCGCTGAAGCCGATTTTACCAATATCGTGCAGGGTGCCGCCGATACCGATATTCTCTGCCTCTTCTTCCGAAAGACCTAAACGACGTGCAAGCCTTTGAGCGTAAACCGCCACTCGCTGGGCATGGCCTTCGGTATATTTATCCCTGGCCCCAAGTGCTTTGGCAATTCCCAGAACCGTTTGCAAAGCGTTCTTTTTTAAATTGGAGTTAAGAACATCAATTTTTTGAACCATGTCATTAAAACAGTCGCCCAGAAATCCCAGCTCATTATTGGAATAGACCTTGACCGAAGCCGAAAAATCGCCTTTTTTAACCCGGTTCATGGCCGATACCATGTCCTCAATAGGATTTAAAATACTGGTCGAAAAAAGATGGGACAGGGTAAATATAATGGACAATTCAACCACGATTAGAAAGCCGGTTAAAAAAAACATGCTTTTTAGTACTTCCTCAGGGTTGTCGCTCAGCATCATCTTGGCCTTGTTATAGGAAAGTACGGCCATGAGCAGCATGGGTAGAATACTTGTGAGGGTAAAAACAATCAGCAGACGCAGTTTTAATTTGACCCGGATTACGCGTTGTTCCCCGGAGAAACCGCCCTTGGGGAAAAAAAACGTCCATATGTCACGACACAGGTATTCCATGGAAAGGAATATGATTGCGCAAGCAACAAGTCCGGACAATGAGACACCGATAAAAACTTTGGCGCTGTTTACAATGGTTGCAAAGCCTGGCTGCTGCAATTTCGCGGCGTAGATCCAAATTGCATATCCGGTCAGACACAGGGCCGCGGCAATCCAGTTTACGAGATTGGTCAAGGCCGATACAAAAGGGATATTAATAACCTTGCGCTGGGCCCGGGCTTGCATATGAGGTCCGATTTTCTGATTTTGCTGTTTATTGCGAAGGAAGCGCGCAATGTCCCTTTCCCATACAAATAAAAAATAATTACCGATAAAGGAAAAAGCGATAAACATGGCGATTGAAACGGCAATCGTATGATAGCGAAAATGAGCCGCAAAGGTCGGATCAAAGAAAATAAAATACGATGTACAGACACAAGCACCCGTGAAATTGGCACAAATTCTGATAAGGGTATGCCTTCTGGTTATCAAGCGGTGCATGTAACCCCATTGGTCGCTTGTTTCATGTTTTTTATTCAGCATAATATAATAAACCTGCAAAAATAGGTTGCCAAGGAAATAGAAGGATAGAGGACTTTATCCTCCAGTATTTGGTTTATTTCACTTGAGATTAAAGGAGCTTCGATCTCATCGCATAATTTTGTCAGATAAATACGTTTTAATTCTTGAGCGTCTTTTCTGGCATTTTTGGTTATTTTGCGAAGTTTTAAATTGTCCCCAGCTGCCAGATAACTGCAGCACCAGCAAAAACATTTCCCATCTGTTTTTAATATATTGGTCGGTTTTTCAATTAACTCAAATGATGTCATCAAGTAGGTTGAAAAAAAGTTGGCAAAGGCATCAACCTTTGAACGGTTCGGTCGATAATTCTTGGGTATTTGATCGTTATGACGGATCAGCCAATCCTTTGTAGCCTCTGAAATCTGCATGGCTTCATGAACAACATCAAATTTTAAAAAACCTCGTTTTAGTGAAGACCCCACCCATTTCAATAAAGCGTAACTTTTTTCACTTAAGTCAATGATCTCAACAATCTGGTCATGTGTAAACATATAAAACTATCCCTCCTTAAAGCTTAAGAATTAAACATTTCAAAAACAAGCACGCACGGCAACAACAACAAATCTGCACATTATAGATGACATCATCGATATACGAAAAAAACACACATGTTACCTTACAATGTCACCGCCGATTTTTATCGAACCCCCTCTGTGTCGAAAAGCACCAGCCCCCTCTGTTCAATCCATTTAGATTAAAGGCATCTCAACATTTAGGCACTGCGCATCAATAAGGTGATTACTTGTGATTTAGGACCAATAAGGGCCATATGTTATTATTATGGTGCGCCAGCGCCTATGCTAATCGAATTATCTGCATTTTACCAAATAATCGAATTTTCAATGGACGATCAAATTTGATACTTAGATGGGTATTTAAAGCTGGATTAATTAGGCGATTACAAAGTGTGATGATAAGACAAACGTTAAGCACACCAATAAAAGCGAATGATTTTTTGAATTTTTAAAGACTTAAATTAGGAGATGGGCTTATCAGATTCAGGTGCCCTTGGTGCGTGCGGTCCTTCGGAGCGATAGCTACGTCCCGGACGAATATTAATAAGACTTGCTCGATGAAAGATCCTATCGACGATATCATTGGTAATTGTTGGATTTCCTAAAGCAGCCCCCCATTCTTCAAGACTTATGCTTGAAGTTGTGATTATTGACGTGCTGTCCTGGCAAGCACAAATAAGGTCCAAAAGTAAGCTCGGATACTCATTTTTAGAGCGAATATAACCAACATGATCTATAATCAAAAGATCTAATCGGGCAATCTTGGAGATGACTTCGTCGGTAGTGTCATCTGCCAGGGAAGCATATAGAAACGACATCAATTCCTGTAGTTTAAAGAACTGAACTTTTAATCCGGCCTTGCAGGCCTCTAACCCCAAAGCAGCAGCAATATGTGATTTTCCTTTATGGAAAGCTTTCCATAAAGGAAATTATCGAAAGTTTTTGTTTATGGAAAGATTTACTTGAAAATTGTCTAAAACCATCATACCTATTAGTGAAAATCTTTCCATAATATTTTCGA
>Ga0272440_1003534_pt1 | contig 11631 bp, 15 predicted proteins | sample SSMMMBAug17_FD_192440 | JGI IMG/M metagenome (GOLD analysis project Ga0272440, IMG submission 192440) | Marine sediment archaeal communities from Little Sippewissett salt marsh, Falmouth, MA, United States - SSM-MMB-Aug17 | ecosystem: Environmental > Aquatic > Marine > Wetlands > Sediment ... | reverse complement strand
AGAAAAAGGGAAAGTTGGTCGACAAGATAATTATTCTCTTGATACCAAAAGAGAAAAAGAAGCTGACGAATTAGGGGCAGAAATAATAATGCCAAAAAAACTAGTTGATGAATATGCAGAAAAGACTCTGAAAATTAATGCCAATTCGACATTAACTCAAGAAATTATAAATAAAATATCAAGGTATTTTGATGTATCAAAGGAGGCAGCAATAATCAGATTAAGAAATTTAGGATATTATGTACCCTATATTTCTTTTGGGTAATGACTCAAAATAATTATAAGAGGATCGTAAATAGAGAAGATGTCAAACTCGATAGTTTACAAAGGGACCATCTTAGAAAACACTATTTTCTTGATAATACTTTTAATATTATCTTGTTCTTAATGTCAGCTTTTGCCGCGTTTGGAGTTATTGGAACCCTTTATAGTTATTTTTATGATCAAGAGAGATTTTACCAAATTTTATTTTCAGTCGGAAATTTTTTTGCTGGTCTTTTTGTTGGGATATTAACTAGGCAAAAAATTATTAAGTAATTAACTTCAAACTGCCTTCAATGCCTCTGTTAAAATTTTAATCATTTCGGGGTCTTTTTCTCCTGCAATCCTTTCTAATATTTCAGCCTTTTTTTTAGTAATTTCTGGATTGTCAATTTTATATTTAGCTTTATCGTGTTCAATATGAACATTGTCACCAAACAATAAATATTGTTCTGGAATACCAAGAAAATCAGCCACTTTTTTGAAATAATAAAAATTTATTTTTCCAGATTCTACAGTACTAAAAAAACTTTTTACCCTAGCAGATTTTGTAGAGTTTGATTTTTCCTTTGGTGTTCCAAGCACCTCTGCTATTTTTAGTTTTCTTACTCCAGATTTTTTAAGTTCTTTTTTTATACGACTTAAAACTTGTTTATAATACATTTTATTATAAAAATTAAAATTATTAAACTGCCTTTAATGCCTCTGTTAGAACTTCGATTACTTCTGGGTTCTTTTCTTTTGAAATCCTCTCTAATATTGCAGCCTTTTTTTCGGAAATTTCCGGTGTGTCTGATTTGTATTTAGCTTTATCATGTTCAAGGTGGATTCCATTTTCTTTTTTTTCTTCTTCCCCAAAAAGTAAATAATTTTCTGAAACCCGTAATAACAATGCAATATTTTTTAATTGTGATAAATCAATCTTTTTCTTGTCTAGCTTTTTAAAAAAAGACCTTGCTTTTAGTATTTTTCCATTATAAGAAAGGTTTGATGACGCCCCAAGGGCTTCTGCAAAACCAATTTTCTTTACACCTCTTTTTTTCATTTCGTCCTCAATCCTTGATTTTATAAGCTCAAAATCCATTTATATTAAAACCTAGAGATAATAATATATATTTTTTAATGTTTTTTCAAATAGTAGTTCACTATTAAAATAAGAATTTTTAAGTTTACTTTTTTGAAATATATTTCAAAAGTACTTGACTTTTACTAAATGACTTGCTACAATTAACTACCGAAGATGATAAAATTAATTTCATCATCGGGAAAAAATAAAAACTCGTTTTCTATCAACAAGGTAGCGGTTTCTTTTAAAAAGTTTTTCATTTCCGCTACCTATTTAAGTCTTTTTCAAAAAAGAGAGCAGAAGGATATTAAAACCTATTCCCGATTTTCATCTTCAAATCCTTCTTTCTGCTCTCCTTTTTGCGAAAGGCAAAATTTTTCTTTTTCAAAACAAACATGAAAACAAAAAAAAGTGAATTTGTAGTTATTCCAATGGAAATAGTTACAAATAACAAAGTGCCGGGGAATGCAAAAATTCTCTATGGTGAAATCTTTTATGAATGCGAAAAAAAAGGCTGGTGTACAACTGGAAGTAGCGATTTCGCTAAAAAATTCAAAGTTAGGCATACAACAATTGACGGCTGGATTAAAAAATTAGAACAAGCGGAATTAATAGGTGTACAAAAAAGAGATTTAAGCACCCAATCGAACAGAATTATTTACCTAAAAGACCCGAGTATGGCAGTTTAATTTTTTAAGAAAAAATGGAAATACCAAGCTATTATTCAATAATACCAGCCAATGTTAGATATGATAAAACACTAAAAGCAAGCGAAAAATTGCTTTATGGTGAGATAACAGCTTTAACCCAAAAGACTGGTAAATGTTTTGCAACAAATAAATATTTTGCCGATTTATATGGAGTTTCGAGGGAAACAATAAGTAGGTGGATCAATAAATTAAAAAACAAAGGTTACATAGATATAGAAACAGAATACAGGGGTAAACAAATTATCAATAGGTATATAAAATTATACCAAGGGGGTATTGACGAAAAGATCAATACCCTATTGACGAAAAGATCAATACCCTATTGTCAAAAAGATCAATACCCTATTGACGAAAAGATCAAAGATAATAATACAAGTATTAATAATACAAGTAATATTTCTTCTAAAGAAGAAATACAGCAAGCTGAAAATTTTTCTGAAAAAGAAAAAAAAGAATTCGGAAACGAAGAAATAAATAAAATGCTCGAATTTCTTAAAAAAATAATTGGAATTGATGAATTCAGGGAGTTAAGCAAGGCAAGGTGGCACGCTAGGCATTTTGTCGGCTTAACGCAAAAAATAGGCAAAGAGGAGTTGTGCAGAAGGCTTAATTCAGTTTTAGAAGATGATTTCAAACGAAAGAACTCAAACTCGATCAAATATTTATATCGGGAAATAAGAGCTTTCATACACTCCCCAGTCGTTAATAGCAAGAAACTAGGGGTAAAAATCAGATAATTTTTTTAAAAACAAATGAAACTTTCAACAAAAATTAAAACACACCGGCTAGTATTTAAGCAGAGCTTTGACGAAAAACCAATTTTGCTTTACGAAAACGAAGCGATAATGATTAAAAAAGCCCGATCAGAAAAGCAGCATTTTATCGAACTTGGCGATATTGATTTTTCTTGGAACGATATTTTAAAAGTAGTTAAAATACCGAGTTATGAGAATATAGGGGTTTACGATATTAAAATACAAACTCCAGAAGAGTACCACCAAGAATGGCAAAGGGGGTTCAATAGAAAATGTCTTGAATACATAGATTTTACTCAAGAAGAAAAAAAAGAGTATGCGAAAAAGAATCCTTATTCTGCTTTTCAGTTCTCTTTTTATGAAAAAAACCCAAACTCAAACCTAAAAGAACAAAATAAAGCTTTTGCGAAATTTGTAATTGCAAACAGAGAAAAAGATTCCATTTTAAGAAATAAAAAAATTCTAAAAATTTTTAAAGATTTCGCTAACAGAAAATGAAAATAATTAAAGAAATAAAAAGTTGGGAAGAAATGAAAAATAAAGTCATTTATGGAGATTGTTTTGATGTTATGAAAAAAATGCCAGATAGAAGTGTTAATGCAATTATAACAGACCCCCCCTATGGTGTTCTTGGTAATCACAAAATAGAAACTAAAATTGATAAAGAAAAATTTTTTTCAGAATGTAAAAGAATTTTAAAAGATGATGGTTTTTTAGCTTATTTTGGCGTAATGCCAACACTTTTAGAGTGGGAAAATGAAGCAAGGAAATTTCTAAGATTTAAAGATCATATTTCATGGGTAAAGAGAATTAACAGCTCTCCTTTTCACGAAATTTTAAAAACCCACGAAGAAATTATGATTTACACAAAAAACAAACCACAAAAATATTGCGAAACAAAAGGCAAATATACTGATATTAAAATTGAAGGTATTTTTTTTGATATTGCCACAATCGATGGTTTAAAAAGACATTTTTCTTCTCTTTATTACGAAATAAAAACTGGTAAAAAATCAGAAATGCAACCATCAAAATCAAAAACACAAGAAAGCGGAAACGGAGCAATAAGTTTTAAAAAACTAAAAACCATAAGAACAAGCGAATTTGTTAATTTTACTAATGTTTGGTCATTTTTACCTGAGAATATTAAAAACAGAAATGGAAAAACCTTTTGTCACCCAACTGTCAAGCCGTTAAAACTTTTACGGCGTTTAATTATTTTGCTCACAAAAGAAGGCGATCTTGTTTTTGATCCTTTTGGTGGCAGTTTTACTACTGCGCATTCTGCAGAATATCTTTCAAGGGAATGGATAAGTTGTGAAATCTTAAAAGAGTATTGCGATCTTGGTGGAAGAAGAAATGATAAATATATATTGAGTGGTAAGTTAATTGATATGACACTTGAGACTCCAAAAAAGTTTTCAGGTGCTAAAAGAGGAAAAGGAGGTATTAGTTATCGAAGAAAACAATTTGATAAAAAAGGCGAACATTATCCAGTTTTTGAAGTACCAGGCAAGCAAATGGAAGAGTTTGTTTGGGAAAAAATAATGCACGCAATGAAAAATCCTGAAGTATTTGTAAATCATTACTTATCAAAGAAATACACAAATCCAACAAAGATTCAAAAACTAGAAAATGAATTATCCAATCTAAGACAACAAAAGATAAATGCTGAAGTAGCAATTGCCAGAATAGAACAAGCTTATGAAAACGGTGCTTATAGTGAAGAAAAGATGTGTGAAAAAGTAGAACAAAAGAATAATGAAATAACAGAAATAGAAAATAAAACTCAAGAAACTGAAGATGAATTGAGCTTTATGAGTTCAATTAATATCGAAGTGCAAAAACTCAAAGAGGCATCAAAGCAAGTAAAATACAGACTAGAAAATCTCACAAGAAGACAAAAGAAAATAATTTGTGATCTATTTATTGATCGAATTGAAATGCGAAGAAGAAAGCTAAATGGTAAATGGGATATAACAGCGGATATATTCTTTCGGTTCAACCCTGATAAATTCCCTCAAGCTACTCAAGAGGGTAGAACTGCAAAACCTCAAGAAACAAATAAAAAAGACCCTTTGAATTTAAAAAAGGTCTCACATGGTGGCCAAGGGCAGAATTGAACTGCCGACACAAGGATTTTCAGTCCTCTGCTCTACCACTGAGCTACCTGGCCACAAGATTATTTTTTCAAATTTTTTTTTTCAATGCAATCTTTCTGAAAAAAATTTTTAAACATAAAACTGCCCTTAATTGTAATATTTACCAGTATTATTTACAAAAAATCATTAAAATTATCTTTTTATTTTTTTGTGGCAAAAAACAACCCAATAAAATAATTTTTATATACACAATCAACATCAGAAAAACCCGCTTTTTTTAACCATTTAATTTGATTAAAAAGTAAAGCATCTTTATCATAATCTTCTCTTCTTTTAATGCTTGACTTAATTTGAGTTTCGTTTCCACCGTTTTTACGTGTTTTCTTGAGCCACTTGTCCCAATATATCTTTTGTAAACAATCAGTTTCACCTTTTATCTGATCTATATTAAGAAATATTCCATTTTTTTTTAAAACCTCAAAAATATCTTTGAAAAGGTTCTTTTTTTCAGAGTTTTTTAAATGATGAATTGATAAACTTGAGATAATCAAATCAAATTTTCCTAAATTTTTTGTTTTCAAATTTCTATAATCATCGACAATAAATTGAAACTGATCTAAATTATTCTTAAATCTTTGTTTCGCAATTTTAAGCATTTTATCTGCAACATCATAAAGAATAAAATTTGCATTTATAAATTTTTTAAAAATAAAGTTGGAGAAAATACCTGTTCCAGCTCCTAAATCCAAAACTTTAATATTATTATTTTTAGAAAAAGTAATTATTTCTGTTGCAATTGAAAAAACATCCTTAAAACAAGGAAGAGCTTTTTGGATCCATTTGTCATAATAATTCGCTAATTCACGAAAACCAAATTCCAAATACAATTACAGAATAAATTGCTTTGTATTAAAAATAAAAAAATATGGTTATGAATTTTTTCTCAATTTTTTTCGTCTTCAGAATAAACATACAAATATTCTGTTTTATCATATTCAAAAATTTCTTCTGGTCTAAAAAATCTGTTAATTTCCTCTTGAGCTGACGTTTTTGAATCAGAAGCATGAACAACATTACATTGTACACTCATTGCTAAATCTCCACGAATCGTTCCAATATCCGCTTCACGAGCGTTAGTAACACCACATAAATTTCTAACAACTTCTACTGCATTTTTCCCTTCCCAAATTTGCAAAATCACTGGTGAACAACTCATAAATTTTTCAATACCTGGAAAAAAAGGCTTCTCAGCAATATGAGAATAATGTTCTCGTAAAGTTTCATTGGCTAAATTAGTCATTTTCATAGCAACTATTTTGAGTCCTTTATTCTCAAAACGTGTTGTAATATTACCAATTAATCCCCTTTGTAAAGCATCCGGCTTTAAAATAATTAATGTTCTTTGCATTTTTTCAAAACTACCGAAGGATTATATCCTTTATTAAGATAATTTTTCAACAAAAACATTTACTTTTAAAAAAACTGTAAAGATTTGAAACAGTATTTTTTTTTTGCCAAAATCACGGTAATTTTTTCTACAAAATGAAAATTGCAATTGTTGGTGCTACAGGTGCTGTTGGTCAAGAAATGTTTCTTTGTTTAAAGAAAAAAAATATTCCAGCGAACAAGATTGAATTTTTTGCTTCTAGTCGTTCTACTGGAAAAATTTTAAAAACTGATTTTGGCGAAATGGAAATCAAAGAATTTTCAGTTGAAAAAATGGCCGAGTTTGATTTTGTTCTAATGGCAGTCTCTGGTGATTTTTCAAAAAAATTTAGTCCTCAAATTGCTGAAAAGTCAATTGTAATTGATAACTCGTCTGCATGGCGATATGAAAAAGAAATTCCGTTAGTTGTACCAGAAGTAAATTTTCACAAAGCAAAAAATGCAAAATTAATTGCTAATCCAAATTGCACTACTGCAATTTTGGCAGTTGCACTTTGGCCGTTGCATTGTGAATTTAAAATTAAAAAATGCATTGTCTCAACTTATCAAGCAGCTAGTGGAGCTGGTCAACCAGCTATGGATGAATTAAAAACAGCAACCGAAAAATATTTACAAAACGAAAGTTTTGTTCCTGAAAACTTTGCTAAAAATATTGCTTTTAATTTAATTCCAAGAATTGATAAAATGATCAATAATGGTTATTCTAAAGAAGAAATGAAAGTGGTATGGGAAACAAGAAAAATTTTTGATGATGAAAGTCTAAAAATATCTTGCACTGCTGTTCGAATTCCAACTTTTCGGGCACATGCTGAAAGTATTTCCATTGAAACGGAAAAAGAAATTTCACCAGATGCAGCAAGAAATATTTTACAAAATGCTCCAGGGATTGAGATTGTTGACAATCCAGAAAATTTTGAATTACCAATGCCATTAACTGCCACTAAAAAATTTAACTGCGAAGTTGGTCGAATTAGGCAAAATTTAGTTTTTGGAAAAAATGGTCTAGATTTTTTTGTTTGTGGAGATCAACTTTTAAAAGGTGCAGCACTAAATGCGGTACAAATTTTAAAAAGCTTACTCTAAAAAAATATTTTTTCTTCAGCCCAAACTCCTTCAAAAAAAATAACAACAGAAAAAAATCCATCCTAAAAAATAAGTTTTAAGTAAGAAAACCCAATCTTTAGAATTAAACAACTGACTCTCCAGCACCAAATATCATCCTAACAATAGCAAATGATAGCATTATTAAAACAAGACCAACTGCAGCCCATAATAATATTTTTTTTCCTTTGCCAATTTGTTGATCATCACCTTGTGCAGTAACTAATAAAATTCCGGCATAAATTATCATTGAAACTGCAATTAACCCTAAGAATCCTAAAAAATAATTAGTAAAACCAACCACAGCAGTACGAAACTGCGAAGAAACAGCAATACTTGGACGGTCTTCGGGTCGTAAAGCATCACCCGAAGCAGCAAAGGTCTTTGTTAAAATGTTTAAAAAAGAACCAACTCCCGCAATTCCCTTAAAAAAAGTCTTCATTTCTTTTCAAAAAAATCAGAAAAATATTAACACTAAAAAATTTCAATTACAAAATTTATTGCGCAATTTTTAAAATTTTTTTTTGAGTTTCCTGATATCTCAACATTTGCCTTTCTCTGGCTTTTGCTTTTTTGTTGCGACTAATTTGGCTTTTTGAAGAGCGACGAGAATTAACACGATGCATTCCGTGCTGCTTTGAACTACTTCTATTACTCATTTTTTAAAAAAACGAACCTATTTTCCCAAAAAATTTTCTAAAAATCAAAAATTTTTACTCGGTTGCAATCAGAAAAATTTTGTCATTTTTGCAAGCCTTTTCAACTACTGGAGAACAAAAAATTCCAACAATTTCACCTTTTTTGCCAATTTTTTTAGAACAATTTTCCATTTCTATTGATTTAATTTTAACTCTAAAGCTACCAATTTTTGATCCTTGTAAAAAAATTTCATCACCAATTTTTAGTTCATGATTTTGAATTTTAATTTCAATAACTTTAATTCTTTTAAAAAATCTAGTTACTACACCGATAAAAAATTTTTTTTCAGTGGCTACACTACCATATTTTTTGGTCTGCCATTTTTCTGGTTGACCTAAAAAAAATCCAGGCGAAAATCCACGATTAAAAACGCATTGTAATTTTTTTTCAGCAATTTTTTTTTGTGATGCAAGTATTTTTTTTCCAAGAGAAATTTTTTCTAAAATATTTTTATAAATTTTAGTAGTAGAAGCAACATATTCAATACTTCTTGCCCTTCCCTCAATTTTAAAAACAGAAATACCGGCAGCAACTAATTTTTCCAAAAAACTTATAGAACAAAGATCTCGTGGCGAAAGAAGATAATTTTCACCAACTAATAATTCACTGCCAGAATCCGTGTCAAAAATTTTATATTTCCTGCGACAAGGCTGTAAACATTCACCACGATTAGCTGATTTTTGCCATAAAAATTCCGACAAAAAACAACGTCCAGAAACCGAAACACACATAGCGCCATGACAAAAAGTTTCTATTTCAACATTAGGAAAATACTTATCTCGAAACTCAGCTATTTTTGAAATTTGCAGTAAATCTAATTCTCTCGCTAAAACAATCCGATTCACACCAGGCAGCTTAGCAAAAAAAGCAAAACTTTCTGAATTAGCAACTGAAAATTGTGTAGAAATATGAATTTCCATTTTTTTTTCAATAGCTTTATTAATTACTGCAAAATCGGCTGCAATAATTGCATCAATTCCTGCCTTTTTTGCAGAAGATAAAATTTTTTCTACTTTAGTAATTTCATTTTCAAAAATTAATGAATTAATTGCTAAAATTGGTTTGCAATTGGATTTTTGACAAATTTTTTTAATTTTTGCCATTTCGGAAATTTGAAAATTTCTAGGACGTTGCCGCATTGAAATTCCGGAAATTCCAAAATATATTTCATCGGCTCCATTTTTTATAGCAGCTGCAAGCATTTCAAAATTACCAACCGGAGCTAATAATTTTAATGACATTTTTTTATTCAAATAATTTTCCAGTAGCATCAATTTCGTTACGAGAAATTTGAGGTTTTTTGGAAACAAATTCAGCTATTTTAGCATTTTGTTTTTCAAAATTATCAGCTAAATTTTTAATTTCCTTTGGTGAAAATTTTAAATCATGCATAGCATTTTTTCTGGTTGCAATTTCATCTTTAAAATTTTCTGGTAAATTTTCTTTCGACTCCATTAAATCAATGGAGCGCTCCGCCAACAATATATTTACTGCATTTTGAAAAGAGATATTTCGATCATAATTAGCAATTAAATTAACAATTTTTTCACGATCTTCAGGATCAAAATTTTCCAAATTTTCATATTCAGAAATTTTTTTAAAATTAGTCAAAATTGGCTCCAAAGCAGCAGGAGAAATAATAAAAAAAGCAAACTCATTTTCACGAAATGTTAATTTTTTAATCTCCGAAATACGATTTTCGGGAACAACAAAAAAAATCGTCGGATAAATTTGATGCGATTTGAATTTTTCAGCAATTTTGGAAAGTCTTTTTAAATCAAAATATGAATTAGAATCTTTTTGCGAAGAAAACTTAGCATCAAAATAAATAAATTGCCCCAAAAATTCAACCAAAAAATCAGGTGCAAACTGACCTGAAAATTGAGGTGGTAAATTAGTATTTTCGTAAAAATTAAAAGCAATTTCTGGTTTTGCACAAATTTCACGTAATTTTGCAATGGTAAAGTTTTCGTGATTTTTCCAAATTTTATTTTTTTCAGCTAAATCTTCCTCAATTTTTTGAGAATCACGAGCACGAATTCTGGCTCGTTCATCGTCTAAATTTTTACGAGCATTTTCCAGATTTTCAATTTTTTCAATAAAATTTTTTTCACGACTTTTTTCATTAGCATTGAATTCAGCAACTTTTTTTTGCAATTCGGAATTTTTTTCTCGTAATAAATTTAATTCATTTTTTAAATTTGAATTTTCAACAAAAAGAGTTTTATTTTTACCAGCAAATTCATTTTTTTCTTTTTCCGAATTTTCAAATTTTTCAACAAAACGCGTATTTTCTTTTTTTAAATTTTCGTTTTCATTTTTCAAATTTAAATTTTCAGCACGAAAATTTTCAATTTCATTTTTTAAATCAGAATCAACATTTTTTGGTTTAGCTAAAAAATTTTGGTAGATCAAAAAACCCAAAATTAACAACAATAAAAATGAATAAAAAAATTCCATAAAAAAAAATTATCGAAAAAATCTTAACGAAATTATGTAATTTTAAAAATCTTTTAAATTAACTTAATTTCTAAAAAATTTTCCGTATTGGTATTTTTTCAGAAATTAACTGCTCTTTTAATTGAGGAATTTTTATTTCTCTAGAATGAAAAACGCCAGCTGCTAAAGCTCCAGTAACTAAAGTTTTTTGAAAAACCTCAGAAAAATGTTCTACTTTTCCAGCACCACCTGAAGCAATTATTGGTAATCCAGAAATTTGCGAAACTTTTTTAGTAGTCATAATATCAAATCCATTTTTAGTTCCGTCAGAGTTCATACAATTTAAAACAATTTCTCCAGCTCCTAATTTTTCAACTTCTATCACCCAATCAAATAATTTTTTTCCAGTATTTTTTGTTTTTTTACTATCACCAGTATTAGAAAAAATTTCTCCATCACGGACATCAATTCCAATAACAACACACTGCGATCCAAATTTTTCAGCAAATTCAGAAATTAACTTTGGATTTTTCAAAGCAGGAGTATTAATTGATATTTTATCAGCTCCAGCACGTAAAATATTTTGTGCCGTTTTTGTGTCACGAATTCCACCAGCAACTGCAAAAGGAATAGAAATTTTTTTCGCCACCTTTTCAATCCAATTTAAATCAACAGAACGATTTTCTGGACTAGCAGAAATATCATAAAAAACAAGTTCATCAGCTCCAGAATCGGAATATATTTGCGCCAAATCTTCAGGATCACCCATTTCAATATGCCCACGGAATTGAATTCCCTTAACTACTTTTCCATTTTTAACATCAAGGCAAGGAATAATTCTTTTTTTCAACATTTTATTTTAAACCTTAGAAACAACCATAGTTCCACAACCTTTTTTGGTAAAAATTTCACTAAGTAGAGTTCCGTCCAAAAGACCAGAAATAATATGAACTTGTGGAATTTTAGCTTCAATAATTTTACTTGCCGCCTGAGCTTTAGCAATCATTCCACCAGAAATATCACCTTTTTTAATTAATTTTTTCAAAATTTCT
>Ga0272440_1003533_pt1 | contig 11637 bp, 4 predicted proteins | sample SSMMMBAug17_FD_192440 | JGI IMG/M metagenome (GOLD analysis project Ga0272440, IMG submission 192440) | Marine sediment archaeal communities from Little Sippewissett salt marsh, Falmouth, MA, United States - SSM-MMB-Aug17 | ecosystem: Environmental > Aquatic > Marine > Wetlands > Sediment ... | reverse complement strand
ATTTAGTCTATGAGAATGAAGAAAACAAAATCATCCATGCTAAAGATATTGAACCACCATCAAAGAAAGCAAAGAAAAAAAAGAAGCTATCTAATATAATACCAAAGGTTGATGATAAAATCTTTGACAGCATTACTCCTGTTACTGGTAAGGTAGAATTTATATTGAGAATATCAGAATTACCAAAGGATGTTAAAACAGTAGAAAATAATTGGAAGCAATTCATAGTTAATACAGGAGATCAAAAGATTAGACTAACAGTACGTCCAAAAGCTTGGAATAAGCTTACAAAAGCAGCTAATAATTTCCCTTTGTGGGTTGCTGTTATAAGTGGTAAAATGGAATATAGCAATGGATTTGAGTTAAAAGAGCCAAATGTTCAAGTTTTTGAAAGAAAGCAAAAAAAGGATAAAGAATAAATTCAATGAAAGAAGAAACGCATGATGTTATACAAGAATTAGAGCTTAAGTTTTTATCAAGAGGATTTACTGTATTTTTACCTCAAAATATGTCTAATAAATGCTTACAATACCTTGCTCAAGAAGGTGAAATTTTTATAAATGAACCTGAAGAAGAACCTGATGAAGAACATACATATATAGCTTTAATGTATTGTATTTTAAGAATACTACAATATCAAAGAAATGGTGAGATTGAAATATCAGATAACGAATTTTTTGAACATGCTGAATAGTATAGTTAACTTTATTTGAATGGTAAAATTTACAAATAAATGAAGATATTATATACAAAATATCAGAAAAAGGAGCGGATAAATGAATAAAACTAATTTAAATATTTTAATTATCGCATTGATAATACTTTCATTCAAAACAGTATTTGCTCAAAATGGATGTTATGAAGTTGATTATAGAAATTATTATACATCGAATTACTGGTATGGTGATCAAGGAAAGGTTACCAGAACTCCTTTATCACATGGTTTTTACATGAAAGCACCAAATAATGGTGGGTGTGCACCTGCAACTTTATGGAAAAACAGATATGTTGAACAAAATTATAAAATTTCTGTAAACTTAAAAGTTATGCGTGATGATACCAGTCAAGGAACAATTATTTTAAATGACAAACTTGATCATAGTGGTTATGTTGGAGCCACAGAACGTCCAATAAAATTTGCTTTTGGTCATTCAGTTAGCGGGAGAAGTAATTGGAATTTTTTTAAAATAGGATCTTATGTTTATAACAAAGGCCAAGCCGTTGCTGGTAGATATTACCGTTATGATGCTATTGTAAATAGAGGTAATATAAAAGTATATCTTGATGGAACCTATAAAGGTTCTGGTTCATTCGGTTCTGGTGATACATATGTTGGATTGATGGCTGGTGAAGCTGAGGTTGAGATGTCTTATTTAACAATTTGTCCTATAGCTATTGCAGAGATTGTAAGCTCACCTAATAGTTTGACTAATAATACCTCAGCATCATTTAGAGTAGAAGGTCCAAATATAACTCATTATAAATATAAGTTTGGTGAAACAGATTACAGTGATGAAATTCCAATTTCTGAACTTGTTATATTAACAGGTCTGAATGACAAAGAATATACTTTGTGTGTTATTGGTAAAGATGAATTTGAAAATTGGCAAGCAATTGATGAACCTACTATTACTACCTGGACAGTGGATAGCTCCCCTCCACAAATTACAAAATTTGTTATAAAAGATATTAGTACAGAAAGTATCCTTGTAACAAATAAGCGTGAAGTTACAATAGTAATGTCAGGTAGTGATAACAGAGAAATATATCGATGGTTAATAACTGAATCATCGATCTCTCCAACAATTGATCAGATGAGCTCAGGTAGCTCAAAGCCAATTACCTCATATACGATTCAATCTCTAGAAGATGGAAACAAATCAATTTATGCATGGGCAATGGATGAAGCAAAGAATATAAGCCAACCAATTGTACATGAAATTATTTTAGATACTACTGCACAAATTTTAATTGATAACGTAAATTTATGTTCTCTAAAGAACAATAAATTGATAACAGGACAAATGGACGCTAATGCATCTGTACAAATCACATCTACATCTGGCACAGTAGGAGAAATTACATATCCAACAAATGATACATTTCAAGTACAATTGTCTGATATGAATTTTGGTGATAATAAAATATTTGTTGCTTCTGTTGATCCATTTGAAAATCATACCAGTCATAAATTCAATGTAAGGTATTCTCTTCCTTATTATGCAGAAATCGATAAACAAAGCGATACACTTCTTGCGGATAACAACAGCATTGTTGAACTTTCAATTAGTATTTTTGACAACCTGACAATGCCTGTATGTGACGGCACTGCCTTTCAAATAACCACTGATATAGGTATTCTTGACTGTGATTCATATGAATCTATTGATAGTAATATTAATTGCAATATTCAATCAACTTTTGATTTAGGTACTGCAAACATAAAAGTCAAGTTTGATGGTAATGAATTAGGAAGCACACAAATTGAAATGATTCCTGGATCTTTAAACAGGCTAACTTTTGATGCAAGAGAACAGACAATTACAACAGGAGAACCTTCATCTTTTATCAAGATTAGAATTGAAGATGCATATGGACATATGGTACCACTTGAAAATGATGCAGAAATACTATTGTCATCAAGTGATGGTTCAGAAGGAGTGTTTTATGTTAAAAAAAATGGATCATATAAATGGTGCCATCCTGGTGAATGTATATTTGATATTCCAGCAGGAACAAGTGTTACCATGATGAAATATAAATCAAGTCGTGTTGGTAATCCGATCATATCAATATCAGACTTTGGTGAAGTATTGTTATCTGATGAGACAAACTTTATAACTATAACATCAAAACCACCACATCTTGCATCTATTTCATCAGAACCATCAAGTATCCCAGCAGATGGGAAAACAACATCTCTTATTACTATTACGTTAACCTATGAAGATAAAAAGCCTGTGAATAATGGAACTATAGTAAATCTTTCAAGCAGTCTTGGTGCTACAATTATTGGAAGTGGTGGATCTTTTGATGGAGTAATTAAAAGGACTTTAATTGCTGGAAACGAGCTTGGCTATCCTCTGATAACAGTATTGGATAGTGCTAGCAAAAGTATACCTGTTAACTGGACTTCAAATCAACTTGAATTTACAATGCCTGAAGTTATATTATCTGGAATTCCACCTAATTTTATAAATGATGAAAACTTATCAATATTTGTAGGTGGTGCAGGAATCCAGTCTTATCAATATAAGTTAAACAATAACGAATGGAGTGAAGTGAGAAACGTTATTTTTCCAATTGATCTAACTAATCTTGCAGAAGGAGAATATTTTCTTCAAGTAGATGGTAAAGTGACAAATGATGACCAACCTCTTAAAGCTGATGCTACAGCAACCTGGACCGTAGATAAAACACAACCAAATATTAGTATCACGAATCCAGAGAATAACACGTTCATTAAATCATTAGATTTTGTAGAAGGTTTTGTATCAGATACTTTAAGTGGTTATGATAATATGAAATTACAAATAACAGATGGTGAATTATATTTAAATGCTGTTGGTGAATTTACAATAGAACCAGAATGGTTAATTGTTGGTATACCTGTAAATAATATTTGGAAATACCACACAGACAATGTAACTTTTATAGATCAGCAACCTTATATAATTAAATCTACAGTTTTTGATAATGCAGGAAATACTAAGTCTACTTCAATAGGATTTACTTTTGGTGATCCTAAGCCATCAGTTGGTGATATTGACGGTGAAGATGGAATTAATCTTATTGATGCTATACTGGCTTTACAGATACTAGCTAAAATAGAACCTTCTGCAATGATTGAATTGGAAGCAAGTATAGATGGTATAAATATAGGCATAGAAGATGTTATTTTAATTCTTAAATCCCATAATAAACCTTAGTTACAATTAATAACATTGATGGAGGTACTTATGAAGTATGTAAATATTTTATTAAGGGTTGCGACACTTTTCAAAGCAAATGCTATAGCTATAGCCATGTCGATAATTATATTCTTTTTTCCATTTAGTGCTTTAGCAGATGATTGGAAATATTGTGCAAGAGAAGGTAGTACTTGTCGCTTTGAAGGTTGTAGGACTGACGTTAGATACGGCAAAGGTGGTATTGGTTATGTTTATAAAACTTTCAGTAACAGCGTTAAATGCAATAATAGTGTATTCGGTGATCCTGCATATGGTTATGATAAAAAGTGTTATTATAAATGGTGGAAATGTAAGACTTTATCACTATCATCACCATCTGGGGGTGAAAAGTGGTTAGCTGGTACTAAGCAATATATTAGGTGGAGTTGTAGGGAAATTTCATACATTTCAATTAGGTATTCAATAGATAATGGTAAAAGTTGGAAAATAATATCAAATAGTGTTTCAGCAAGTTCGGGTAGTTATTACTGGACAATACCAGCTGATGCATCAACTAATTGTAAAGTCAGAATTTCTGATAATGATAATGAACCGGTAGACCCTTATGCTACTAGTAATGCATTTACTATAATTTCAGCTATTGCAGAAATCATCAATCCACCAGAAACTTTAATAAAAACAACAGAATTATTTTTAAAAGTTGAAGGCGATAATGTTACACATTACAAATATAAATTGAATGATCAGGAATATAGCAATGAATTTGAAATAATCGAAGATATACATTTAACTAATCTTTATACAGGAACATATACACTTTGCGTACTTGGAAGAGACGAATCTGAAAATTGGCAATTAGCTAACTATCCAACAATAATTACCTGGACAGTTGATAGTCCAGAAGCAACGATTGATAATCCTCCAGAGAATATAACCAACCAAACTGAAATTCTATTAATGATTGGAGGGGGAGGAATCACTCATTATAAATATAAATTAAATGAAAACAACTATAGTAGTGAGATTGAAATATCAGAAAATTTACATTTAAGCAATTTACAAGATGGAGTAAATACCCTTTATCTTATAGGTAGTTATGATCTTAATGTTTGGCAATCAGCAGATATGCCAACAATGATTACCTGGATTGTTGATACAACATTTCCTCAAGTAACTGACTTTACAGCAACGGATATGACTTCACAATATTCCACAACAACAAATGATCGTACAGTTAATATTTCAATGATTGGTGATGATAATAATGGAATAATAACTCGTTGGCTTATAACTGAAACACCGGACACCCCAACAATCAATCAAATGAACGAAGGGAATAGTAATCCAATAACATTATATACTATACAATCTTTAAATGATGGTTTAAAGTCTCTTTATGCATGGAACATGGATATAGCAGGCAATATTAGTCAACCAACTTTAGCAAAAATTCAACTTGACACTACTGCTCAATTTGTCATAACGAGTGAGGCAGTAAATAGAATTAATAATAGTTGTATTGCAGATAATTCAATATTGCTGGCAGGAATAATGGAGGATGGTGCAGAAATAAAAGTAATTGATCAATCTGGTAAGGTTATATATCCAACATATTTGGATTCAAAGTCGTGGAATATAATTCAAGAGGATTTAGCCGATGGTGAATATAAATTAACTATTACTGCAACAGATAAATTATTAAACCAAAGCTCTCAAAACATATCATTCCGTAAATCAACTCCCATAACAGCAAATATTTCAACAAGCCAAAATACACTACTTGCTGATAATGGAATAAGTCAACTTAATTTAATGATTACAATACAAGACAGCCTTGGTCATGCAGTATGTGATGACGCAAGTATACAATTATTTACAACCTTGGGTGAAATAACTTCTGATTATAAAGTGTTAAATGGTCAATTAAGTGGTGCTTTAAAATCTTCTTTTGATTTAGGAGATGCGAAAATATCTACAAAATTTAATGATATTGAAATCGGTTCTACACATGTTGAAATGGTACCTGGAAAAATTGAAAAATTAGTATTTATTCCAGAAGAATTAAACATGACGTTAGATACTAGATCAAAATATATTAAGCTTAAATCACAGGATGCTTATGGTCATCCTTTAAAAGTTGCAAGTGATAAGGTAATATTATTATATTCAACATCATTGAATAATGCACTATTTTGGTTTAGCACAGATGTCTCGGAAGAAAATGGAGATAGAGAAATTATTTTACCAGCAGGAAGGAATTACCTGGCATTTCAATATGAAGGTACACAACTAGGAGTACATACCATTATAGCTGAAGATATTTCTGGAGAATTGGAAAAAGCCACGATGAAAATATCAATCACTACTAAACAACCTAAACTGGCAATATTATCTGCGAACCCATCTGAAATTTTTGCAAATGGAGAGAGTAAGTCAACATTAACAATAACATTGTATTACGAAGACCATTCAACAAAAGTAGATGATGGAACAACTGTTCAAATTTCAGTAGATTTAGGATGTCAAATAGATGGTAGTGGAACAACAAAGGATGGTGTTATGGAAAGGATAATTATCGCTGGAACTCAAATAGGATCACCTGATATTAAATTAAATGATGGTGAAGGTCGTTCTATTATGACAAGTTGGGAATCAGTACCTATCAACATTACTAAACCCGAAGTTAAATTGATAGGAGTGCCTGATGATTTCATAAATAGTGAAGATATCCGAATTTTAGTCAGTGGTGCAGGTATTGTTGAATATCAATATAAACTTAATGATAGTTTATGGAGTAATGTACGAGATGTTAATTATCCAATTGATTTAAAAGACTTAAAAGAAGGAAGTTATACATTACAAGTCGATGGCAAAGTAAGTAATGATGATCAACAACAAATTATAGCTGATATTTCAGTTGATTGGGTTTTGGACAAAACAGAACCAAATATTAATATTTATAATCCCGAAAATAATAGAACAAATAGACCTGTTTATATTGAAGGTAATATTTCAGATTACTATAGTGGAATTTTGAACCTTGATTTACAAATAACAGATGGTTCTTATTATATGGAGCAGAATGGAAGATTAGTTAATACCCCAGAATGGTTAACAATAGCATATCAAGAAGAAAGCGATATTTGGAATTTCAATGTTAGTGATTTTTCGTTTAAAGAGGCTCAAGATTATACAGTAACAGCAAGGGCAAAAGACAAAGCGGGCAATACAAAAACTCATTCCATAATATTTACATATGGTACTCCAAAAGATAATTCAACCATTACCTGTGAGTTGTCAACAAACAGTTTTGTTATAGGTCAAAAAGTAATAATTTCAGGAAAAATAACTCCTAAGCCAGTTGAAGTAGGTAAGGGTATAAGTCTTGATTTTATATCACCTTATGGTGATTCTAAACCGGATTTTACTCTTGCAGATCAAAAAGGAGAGTTTCAATATGATTTAAAATGTAACTTGATTGATCGTGATGGAACATGGTCAGTAAAAGCAAGTTGGGTTGGAGATAGTTCTTATGAAGGTGCAGAAAGTCCATTAGCATTCTTTAATGTAACAAAAGCAGGAAGTGAAATATCATTAAATTTGTCTTCACAATCAGTCAAAATGGATGAAAAAATAAATATAGAAGGAACTCTAATCCCCAAACCATATTGTGAAAAAAGTTTGGCAAACTCACTAATTGAAATATTTATGCTTAGAGATGAAAAACCAGAAAAAATTCACGATCATAAAATATACACTGATGAGTTAGGTAACTTTAAGCTTGAAAATTATAAGTTTTCTTCTTTAGGAGAATGGCCGATTTATGCACAATACAGAGGAAATAGTTCCTATACAGCTAGCAAATCAGATAATAAAAGTGTTAAAGTAGTTAAGACAGCAGGTTACGCTATCATAGTACATGGCCGTGATTTTAATAATGATGGTTTTGATGATCATAGAAAAACAGCAGATTCTGTATATACAAGATTAACAAATGATAGAGGTCTAATACCAAAAGACATTAGATATAAAAATGACAAAGGTGAATATATACTTAATTCAAAAAATGACGTTAAATATGCCATAACTGTTTGGGCTAAAAATAAAATGAATAACTATCATGGCAATCTTTACATGATTATGATTGATCATGGTAATCGCGAAGAATTTTTAATGGGTAATGAAAAGATAAAATCCTGGGAACTTTCAAACTGGCTTAATGAGCTGCAAGAAGAAGGCTTAGATAAAGATGTTTCGTCTATATTAGATATAATAGTAATTTTAGGTTTTTGCCATTCAGGTTCTTTTATAGATGATCTTTCAGGGAAAAGTAATAGAATTATTATTGCAAGCGCCGCAGCTGATGAAGTTTCCGTAAGAGGAAATAAGGGTAAAGATGGAATTAGAGAAGGAGAATTTTTTGTATCTGAATTTTTTAAATCAGTTTCATTTGGAAAATCAGTTTATGATTGTTTTATAAATGCTGTTGATAAAACAGAGAAGTATAGAAAAAGAGAACGTTATAATAACCATTATTCTAAAAAAGGTCCATATTTTGATGATTCAAAACAACATCCATTGTTAGACGATAATAGGGATGGAATAGGAAGCAATAATTTAGAAAAAGAAGCTGATGGTGTAATAAGTAAAGATTTATATATAGGAGTAAGTACGAATGTCAATAACGCACCAGGTGATACTATTATTACAGAGGTATCTGAGACAATATTTATTGATGCAAATTCTGTGTTTAGCAACGTTTTTTGGGCGAAAGTAACTGGTAGAACTAGAGTATCGACTATATGGATCGAAATAAAGTCTCCTGATTATAAACCAATAATTGATGAAGATGGGCAGCAAATAATTGAACTAACTAAGTGGGAAACATCTTTTTATAATGAGAAAACAGAACGTTTTGAGTGGAAAAAGGAAAATATGGAAACTGATTTTATTAAAGAATTTTCAAGCCCTGGAACTTATCAGGTATTTTACTATGTTACAGACAGAGAAACACAAAACGTATCTCCAATGATGATAAGCCGTGTTTATAAAGGCAAAAGTGATAATGCAGCACCATATGATTTCACCTTGGTCTCTCCTAAGGATGATAATGAAGAGAAGACAAAACTTGTATTAGATTGGACCGAACCTAGTAAAGACCCTGAAAATGATTATTTTACTTATACCTTAATGCTATCAAAAGGTGATGATAATTTCGAAAATGAAAAAACAATTTGTATAGAATATATAACAGAAAGTATGTATTTGATAGAGTTGCCTTCATCAGGTGTAGATACATGGGATGATAATATAATTTATTGGAAAGTCCAGGCAATAGATGAATATGGAGCCATTAAAGAAACTAAGGTACAAAATTTTAAAACAAATAATACTAATAACTGGCCTTTATGGGTAGAAGGAAAGATATATGACATTTACTCAGGAATGCCTATATCAAATGCAATGATAATATTTAAATCGAACAGAACATTCGAATTTAAAACTCAACCAAGCGGATATTTTTTAGGAACTATTCCATCGGGATCAGGAACTACATATAATATTGATATAAAAGCAGATGGATATTTTGATAAAACATTACCAACTGTAGATATCCAGGAAGGAGCAACTTGGACAAGATATATTGGAATTGAGCCGATTCTTGAAATAGGGGATTTAAATGGAAGGAATGGTGTAAACATTGATGATGCAATTTTAGCCTTACGTATTATAAGTGGTTTATATTTAGATGAACTAACACTTGAGGCAACAGTAAAAGGAAATGTAAATATCGGGCTTGCTGAAGCCATTCTAATTATGCGGAAAATAGCTAATTTAAAATGAAGTCGGTGAATAAAATGCTAATTAATATGAAGAAGGAATGTTTCTGTGATATGAATGAAATATGTAAAAAAAATTCCATTAAATGAATGGATTCATATAGCAGCAATATATAATGGAAAGCTTGATATACATAAGAATACAACTATTAATTTATCTAACTCTAATGGAAATATGTATATTGGTTATAATCCTGGTAGGCAATATGAAAACAAAACTTGTTTCGATGGAATAATAGATGACGTTCGTATATATAATCGTGCTCTAACTGAACCAGAAATTATAGTTCTTTTTGAATGGACAGTGGATAGCTCTCCCCCACAAATTACAGAATTTGTTATAAAAGATATTAGTACAGAAAGTATCCTTGTAACAAATGAGCGTGAAGTTACAATTGTAATGTCAGGTAGTGATAACAGAAAAATATATCGATGGTTAATTACAGAGACATCAATATCTCCAACAATTGACCAGATGAATTCAGCTAGCCCAGCACCAATCATTTCATATGCCATTCAATCTCCGGAAGATGGGAAAAAGTCAATTTATGCATGGGCAATGGATGAAGCAAAGAATATAAGTAAACCAATTGTACATGAAATTATTTTAGATACTACTGCACAAATTTTAATTGATAACGTAAATTTATGTTCTCTAAAGAACAATAAATTGATAACAGGACAAATGGACGCTAATGCATCTGTACAAATCACATGCACATCTGCCACAGTTGGAGAAGTTACATATCCAACAAATGATACATTTCAAGTACAATTGTCTGATATGAATTTTGGTGATAACAAAATATTTGTTGCTTCTGTTGATCCATTAGAAAATCATACCAGTCATAAATTCAATATAAGATATTCTCTTCCTTATTATGCAGAAATCGATAAACAAAGCGATACACTTCTTGCTGATAACAATAGTATTGTTGAATTTTCAATTAGTATTTTTGACAACCTCACAATGCCTGTATGTGATGGCACTGTTTTTCAAATAACCACTGATATAGGTATTCTTGACTGTGATTCATATGAATCTATTGATGGTAATATTAATTGCAATATTCAATCAACTTTTGATTTAGGTACTGCAAACATAAAAGTCAAATTTGATGGTAATGAATTAGGAAGCACACAAATTGAAATGATTCCTGGACCTTTAAACAGGCTAACTTTTGATGCAAGGGAACAGACAATTACAATTGGAGAACCTTCATCTTTTATCAAGATTAGAATTGAAGATGCATATGGTCATATGGTACCACTTGAAAATGATGCAGAGATACTATTGTCATCAAGTGATGCTTCAGAAGGAATGTTTTATGTTAAAAAATTTGGATCATATAAATGGTGTCATCCTGGTGAATGTATGTTTGATATTCCAGCAGGAACAAGTGTTACCATGATGAAATATAAATCAAGTCGTGTTGGTAATCCGACCATATCAATATCAGACTTTGATGAAGTATTATTATCTGATGAGACAAACTTTATAACTATAACATCAAAACCACCACACCTTGCATCTATTTCATCAGAACCCAGCAGATGGAAAAACAACATCTCTTATTACTATTACGTTAACCTATGAAGATAAAAAACCAGTTAATAATGGAACTATAGTAAATCTTTCAAGCAGTCTTGGTGCTACAATTATTGGAAGTGGTGGATCTTTTGATGGAGTAATTAAAAGGACTTTAATTGCGGGAAACGAGCTTGGCTATCCCCTGATAACAGTATTGGATAGTGCTAACAAAAGTATACCTGTTAACTGGACTTCAAATCAACTTGAATTTACAATGCCTGAAGTTATATTATCTGGAATTCCACCTAATTTTATAAATGATGAAAACTTATCAATATTTGTAGGTGGTGCAGGA
>Ga0272440_1003532_pt1 | contig 11640 bp, 10 predicted proteins | sample SSMMMBAug17_FD_192440 | JGI IMG/M metagenome (GOLD analysis project Ga0272440, IMG submission 192440) | Marine sediment archaeal communities from Little Sippewissett salt marsh, Falmouth, MA, United States - SSM-MMB-Aug17 | ecosystem: Environmental > Aquatic > Marine > Wetlands > Sediment ... | reverse complement strand
GAAGTTGATCACATGGAAGAAGCTGTTATTCAGGCATTTATGATGACCGATGGTATAACTGAGGACACAACAGTTCAGTTTCAAATGCTGGCAAATGAGGTTGCGTGGATGAATGGGGCTGTGCGGATTCAGTTGTTTCCGGTGTCTGACTAATTCGGTAATTAGGGTTGATGAGCGGATGAACAAAAATGTACCTTTTTGTACACCAGGCAACGAATATGAAGCGGCTTTGACGCATAAATAATGGTTTAGCTGTCCAAAGGACCACATCGCCGGCATACAGTCCCGCATCAATTTCAATAATATCAATCTCCTGAGAAACATTTGCCACCTGTCTGGTCCATTAAATGATCGATTGCTATATAATTCCAGATATCAGAGGGGTAATTTTCATTCAGTCCATCTCCCAACCAAATATGGCACTGATAATTAAATGTTGAAAAATTTTTTTTAATAAATTATAATGTTTTTAATAAAAATATTTACTACTCATGTTTCTTTGTTTTTTGGACTAGATATTATATTAAGCATTTTTACAAACACGAATGATTCAAATTCAATTATTTTGGAATTATTTTATTTCTTATCGATAATTGAGAAAAAAGGAATGTTTGAAAATGAAAAGAATACTATCATTAAAATTATTGCAATTTTTAGCTGTTTTTACAATAGCTGTCATATCTGTATTTTTTTACTACAATTCTGATGATGCTCATTGTGGGAAATTACAATCATTTTATATTGCATTGTTCTTTATGAGTATTACCAGCATCATAGCCATTTTATTCCAATTATTAGTAACCATTGACGAAAAAACACTTCCATTCTGTTTTAGTTTGAAAATGAAACTTTTTTTTTGGCGAAAAGTCAGGATTTCAATAGCTTATTTATATAATATCCCGATAAAGGATAAATATTTGTTTATAACAAATAGTTATAATAAAGGTAGCAAAACAGAAAGAATTACGCCTATTGGTGGTGCATATAAATATTACGATACTGCCCTTTTAGCATTACAAGAACTTAAAGCAACGCCAAGTCTAAAAAAAGATTTTAAAAGCAAAGATGAAAATGATTTAAGATTGGTCTTACCGGCCAAAAATGTTAACACATTTTTTAAATTGTACAATAAAAAAAAAGGTTTTGAATACAGTCCATTGCGTGAATTTGATGAAGAATTATTTAAAACAGATGACAATCAAAATTCTGAAGCATTACTCACGAATAAAGAATTATTTTCAAACATTCGATGCTCAAAATTAAAATCACATTATAGAATAACTAGAAATAAACAATATGACAAAAATGACTGTGAAAACAATTTTCATTATGAAGTTCATTTTTTTGATATTTTTTTTATAGATCTTACGAAAGAACAAAAGACTCATATAGAAGAACGTATGTATGAAATAGATCATACCAATAAAATGTTTTTGTATTGTGTCTCAGAATGTGAAATTATGAATGATTCATTTGTTCCAAAAAAGAAAAGAGAAAACATTCTTAAATTAGGAGATAATGCAAAATACATTCTTATTAATTATTTACAAAAAATTACTTATGTATAATCAATCATTATCAGAGAATATGACCATTAATAATAACCATCCATTTAATTTTCGAATGAATCATGTGTCTTTTACAGAATTGATCGAACATTATGAACGGGTTGGTTTTTTGTATCCTGCTAAAAAAAAGCAAATACAACCAATAATGTCGCTCATTGCTGACAACTGGAAAAAAGCGTTGAAAGCAGGTGATCAATTGTTGTGGATTGCGTCTAGTCATCGTGAAAATGACACTAAAATGGCAACAATTTCCCTGTGGCGATCCACAGCAAAAGGTTGGGTGGCGCAACATTTAACGTCCAATGCCGGTCCTGCTTATGTTCAAAATATTTTAATTGGTACCCAATTGCATGCCATTGAAAACCGCTATCGTGCCGGACAAAACTGGTTTCAGCCAGCCAATAAGTATGCGAACAATATTTTTGGCAGTATTGAATCATCCATTGGAAATAATTATGCCAGGGTTGCTTCATATGACTATTTTCATGTCACCAAAAACTCAAATCTGTCTGTAAATAGGGATATTTCAGTAATTCAATGCAAAACAAATGATGAGAAAACTCTCCTTCGTCAATTTTTAAAAAGTCAGTTGGGGACAGTATACATGACAGTTGAAGAATGGGATTCAGATGATTTGGAACTCGAGCAGGTAAATGAACTGTATCAACGCTATGGCTTATTTCGATATCGTTCCATCTGGATGGCCTTTGATCAATCAAACAAAGACACTCTTATTGGTATAATTATTGCGTACCGAGGACCACTAGGTTTAAACTTCAGCTTGATGGAAAATCGAATGGAAGTAATTATACATGAAAAACAAAGCCGATTCACTTTCCAGGAGATAATGTCATCATTGATACATCATGCACGATGTGTTTATCAAAACAACTATCCATTACATATCATACCATTGATATTTCTATCGCAATCATCATATATTGCCCAAACACTCCCAATAAATTTTATGCGAACATATAATAAAAGTAGTTGGATCAATAAAGGATTTGAACCATGGTGCCATCATGTGGCACATTTTTTTAAAAACATTGATAGAAGCCTAAAAGTTTCATTCATTTCAAACAAAAAGGAGACAACCTCATGAAAAATATTGTTCAAACTAAGATTGAAATATTAAATACGCAAAAAAATTGGGAACAAAATAATTTAAAAAATAATATATTAACATTATTGCGAGATCGATTAAAAAAAACAGAAATTCGTATAGTGAAGGCAACGCCTTATATGCTGGTTTATTATGTTGATATACAAAAACAATTGGATAAAGACATTAAGGAATTTTTATTAATTTTACTGGGACACATGCCAGAATCAGAAACGAATATAAGCTATGAGCATTTCAGTTCGATCAAATCATGCATCACGCAAGAATCAATGACAATGGCATCTCATGCCATTTTTTATTGTCAAACACCACAATCAATTCAGGATGAATACAAAGAATGCTTTGATAATATGGTTTTTCAACAGTCATCAGATTTACAATATATCTTGGAATCTGAAGCATCAAAAAAAATGATCACCTTATTATCAAGGAAAACGCCAAAAACATTGCAATCTCCTTTTAAATATTTAGGACCTGTCAGCCCTGAATTCTTTGTAGGTCGGGAAAGCATTATTTCTGAAATCCTTGATAGTGATACTGCTGGATTTGCTATAACTGGAGGACGAAGAATTGGAAAATCATCATTACTGCATAAAATTTCTGACGAAATTTCAAGGGGAAGAAAATCAAAAACTTATTTAAACAATAAAATAATGAAGATTCCATATGATTCTTGTTTTATAGATTGTATTTGCCATGAAACTTTTCAAGATGTTTATAATGAAATATTTTACAAAATGAATCTCAGAGAATTTTTGAAAGGAAGCCTACGAAGTATAAAAGATTTAATTGACAAAACCCCTTCTCTAAAAAATAATAAACTTTTGCTTTTATTTGATGAAATGGATGACTTAATGGATATGAATTCATACCAGTATATTGATGCCCTTAATTTTGCTAAAGATCTCCAGGCATCCAGCAGACATGTTAAATTTGTAATTACCGGTTTTCGAAATATTTCAGAAATAATCCATAACGCTAAACATCCTTTTTACAATCTATGTAAAGGGATGTATTTAAAAGCATTTAAGAAAAAGCATGTACATCGTTTTTTTATACTAAGCAGAATGAAATCAAATGTGAATATTTCTTCTTTTAATGAGTTTATTCTTAGAATATTTGAACTTTCCGGAGGATATCCCAGTGTCATGCAGTTTATTGCGGATCAATTAATAAAACATTCTGATAATCACATCATTACACCAGAAATGGTCGATCTTGTTATGAATAAAGAAGAAACTATTGATTTTGTACGAAAAACAATTATGGGAAACACAACTCCTTTAGAAAGATTGATTTGCATTCTTGCATCAGAAGACCCTTCAAACATTACTGAGAATAAACTGATTGCTAAAATAAGAGAACAGAATCTTCAATTAAATGACACTCCCAAAAAAGTATACGACTCATTAAAATATTTGTGTAATAACTGCATAATGCAAGAAGAAAACAATAAATTCCGATTTTTGTATCCACTAATACCAATAATACTTAATCGTGATATGAAGGATAGCAAACAATCACTTATAGATGAGGTGAAACAATGAAGATTACTTTGAAAAAATTAGATTACACACCTCCCAGTATGACAGAACATAAACAATTAATAAAACTTGTTTCATTTATCGAACAGAATAAAAGTGTCTTTATCATGGGACCAGGTGGAACTGGTAAAACTTTTTTAATACATAAAGCAATACCTGCTATTGAAGAAAAGCTTAATCTTAAGTGTTACTATTTTGATATGCAAAAAGAAATAAAAATGGGGGGGCGAAACGTCTATAAAACTGTCAGTAATACAATAACCCAAAAAAACATTCCTTCAGATATTGAAAACGTTTCCAGTTTCTTGATAAAAAACCTTGAACAATTTGTAGAATCACCCATTGTTATATTTTTTGATCATTACAGGGCCACTCAGCAGGAATTTTATGATAAATTTTCAAAGACTTGTCGAAAAATTCTTTCAGCAGAGCCAAATTCATCATTAAAGAATATTGTGATGGTTTTTGCTGGTTCTTTAATTCAACAGGATACTTTAGATTTAAAAACTTCACCTTTATGGAATGTAACTGAACCAATTTATATCCTACCACACACACGTGATGAAGCAGATATGAATAATCGCATAAGGATCAAAGAACTAACTGGCTCCTATCCTGATAAGAAACTTTTGGCTTTTATTTATGAATATACATCAGGCCATAAATTTCTTTCAAAAACATTAATTCAGGTTATGCATAAATATAATTTATATTACATCTCAGAAACTGAAATTCTAAACCAATACTTTGAGTTTGTGTGGGATATTTTGCGTCTTAATAAAAGATATTTAGATGATTCTGCTCAAAAAATTCGCATGCATTTTTTTAACATTATTGAATACCTTGAAACCAATGCTAAAGTATTAACAGTTATTCTTGATTTGTATCTGGAACAAAAACCGATTTCTGTTTCCCCATCTAAAGAAATGGATCAGATTACCATTACTGGCATTGTCAACAAAGAAAAAAATGGACAATATTTATTTTCAAATCGTGTCTATAAAATACTGATTGAAAAATTGTTTAAAAACTATCGTGCTGGCGATTACTGCCTGTTTCATGCTGAAAATGATAGACTATGGAAACGCGCCAAAGATATTTTCAAAGACTTACATAAAAAAAAAATCAAACGTGAATTTGAGCGAATGATATCAACCAAAAAGCAAGCTTCAGCTGAAATTGCTTACCAGTTTATTAAACGATTGCGAAAGATTACAGAAATACCTCAGTTCACATCAGAATTTAATGAAATTATAACGAGCATGTATGATATTTCAAAATGGTCTGTTTTTAAGCTTTTAAATCAACCTGTATTGGATAATAATTTTGCTCATGAAAACCAATGGGATGAAAAGAATGAAAACAAAGCAAAACAAATTTTTTTAAAAAAACTTATAGATCAGGAAAGTTTAATTAAACATTGGTCCGGTGAATGGGAAGGTGTGCCAATAATCATTGGTTCAAGTTTTAAACGTTTTTTTGTGTACCAGCTAAACCCTGAACAAAAAGGATGGGGAAAAATAATTCCCACATTCGTTCAAGATGCAATTACCTTATATTATAATCTTGTTGAACAGGCAGAAATTGAAAAAAAGATAAAACGATTAAAAGACTCTCTTTTAATTCAAATTTTTGATAAAGACATAGATATTCAAGAAAGAGAACAAGCATATTGGGATGCAAATAAAAAAATAATAGAAAGTATGGGAATAAAAAAATTTAAATTGTATGAAATATTTAATAATGAAGAAGTTCGGATAAGCTTTTCGGAACAAAATAAATTGACAGAATTCAAGGATAAAAAGAAACTTTCTGATCCTGAAAATTTTGAAATAAATGAATTTAGAAATCTTTATAAATATGATTTTGCAGGTATAATACATTCTCTAATGACATCTCGCGAAAAACAATTAACTGGTTGCAATATGGAAATTCCTGGAAACATGATGATTATTGAAACAGAAATGTCAAATGATGATTTTAAAGATATTAAAGATAAATTTATTCAATATTATAAACTCATTTATATTGCACTTGAACAAAATATTCAAATACACAAAATAGCTATGAAATACAATACTGTTCAAAAAACACTCAATATAAGTAAAGATTTTATATATATAGTATCTAAAAGCAAGGAAATCATTTTTATCAATGAAAGATTAACTAAACTTTTGGAGCCTAAAGATAATGATTTGAAACCTGGAGAAAATCGTCGGCCTATAAAAGAATTACTTATAGAAAATAAAGCAATTTATAATGAAATACAAATAGGTAAAGTTCTTAAAAAAAGATCTGAACAATGCGAAGAAACGATTTTCACTATTGATAACAAAACGAAAATTACTGATACTTCATATATTCCTCTAAAAGATAATGATGTAGTTTACGCTATAGCAGTCATTATGCAGGAAAGAACTATCAGAAAAAAATTACTGGATTTATATGAAGATCTCATAGAAAAGAATAGTATTAAAGAAGTAGAACAAATAGTATTAGAAAAGTTAATAAATATTGGTTTTGACGTAGTTATCCAATATAAAAAAGATAATAATGAACCTAACTCATATATAAGTGAAAATATAAAAGGGGAAACAAAAAAAGATGAATATATTTACAAAATTAAAGATCATGAAGATACAGCAAAAGGAAAAGTTGTCCTCTGGTATAGAAATGGTTATCCAAAAGATGACGCTATAGATATATGGGAAAAACGTTTAAATGAATCATCCTTTATTATGAAAGAGGATCACTTTTGGGATGAATACACCAAAGCGCGAGATAAAAGCCCTAATTTTTGGATAACACTTCCTATTCTTTGTAATAATGAAATAGTAAAACTTTACTCAGTGGGATGGAGCAATGATAAAGAATTGGATATTGAAACGATATATGCTGGAAAAATGACCTTACTGCAAACTTTTGCAAAAGCAGTTGGAACAATTATTGAAAATATTACTACTCAGGATTACCTAAAAAAATTTCATGCAATGCTTTCACATGGTCTGAAAGAGCCCCTTCAAATTGCAAGGATGTACTTAGAACCAATCGCTTATGAAAATGAAGAAGAACGAAAAATTATGGCTGATATTGTCGATGCCAACCTTGAAATGGCATTAACTAGCCTGAATAGCCTGTTAGATATTAGACGAAATAAAAATGATACAAAAGATAAATTTGAAAAAATAGATTTAAACGATATGCTTGAGCAACAAACTCAGATTTTTAGAGCTTATGCCAGAAAACAAAGTGGAATCACAATCGACTTATGCCCTCCAGATAAACCACTCGTCTACTACACAAATAAAACAATGCTTATACAAATTTTGAATAATCTTGTTGGGAACAGTATTAAATATCTGAAAAAAGCAACCTTCACAGATCGAAACAAGCAATTAATGATTCAATTAATTGAAAATACAGAAAATATCATATTTCAAATATCTGATAATGGAGATGGACTTCCGCAAGATGTCATTGATTATCTGAATAAACCTGTTTTGAAAAACAGTCACCAAATAGCCATCAGTCAATTTGGTATTCGATTCAGTCGAGAACTTGCACTCATGATGGGAGGGGAATTAAAATTGATGCGATCTCCTATTTTGGGAACAGGAACATCGTATCAACTAATTTTTCCAAAAATAAAGGAGTAAAATAATATGTCAAATAAAAAGTATTCTGTCCTGCATTTAGAAGACAACCAGGACATTGCTGATTTACTGACGATGATACTTGAAAATGAAAATATTGTTTACAAACATGTTCAAACATTCAAACAGGCTTATGAACATTTGGATAAAGGTTTACCCCATTTGATGCTTGTGGATTTAATGCTTGAAGATGATATTCACGCAGAACCTGGAATTAAATTTATAAAAGATGCATATCAAAAATTTCCAGGACTAAAAATGATGGTTCTATCAAACCGGGGAGATTCCAGTATCAGAAAAGATCTTAATGATTATATAGTTGATTTTGAAGAAAAAATTTTCAAACCCTCAACATTCAAAACAAAATTAATTCAAAAATTAAATGACATATATTTAACAGAATAACAAATAATTCTAAAAATGTTATTGTCAAGAATTGTTTTATTTGATATATGGTCAAAACATTGAATGAAATAGACAATTCTAACTAATATTTTTTATTATTATCATTCAACTTAGGTTTTTCATGGCATAAACTATGCCTTCTTGGTTTGCCAGAAATTCTTTAATGAAGATGGCAACCCGGGCAAGCAGGCATATTTCGTGCCATGAAAAACCTAAGTTGAATGATAATATTTTATTTGATTTCTATATATATAAATATGTTAAGAAAAATATTTGAGGAGTTAAGTCCCATGGCAAGTAATCAATATTACGTTTTACATTTGGACGATAATGATGATTTCCCTTATATATTAAGAAAATTTTTTGAAAAAGAAAATATTATTTATCAACATGTTAAGACTGTTCAGATTGCTTTTGATTGTCTGGAAGAACGATTACCCCATTTGCTTCTTGTGGACTTAATGCTTGAAGATGACATGAATCCTGAACCAGGAATCAATTTTATTAAAGATGCTTATCAAAAATATCCAGGATTAAAAATGATGGTTTTGTCAAACCTGGATCGTTCAAATATTAGAGAAGAACTTGAAGATTATATTATTGGTTACGAATTGAAAATTCACAAATCTTCAGTCTTAGTATCAAGAGTAATTAAACGATTAAAAGAAATGGAGTTCGTAAATGGATCATCATAAGGAACGTCTGAAAAATGCTCAACGTTTAAATTTATTATATCAGGAACGTATTGCTTGTCTGACAGAAATTATGGATCAACTCAAGGATATGGATCAATATGATCTTTCTTTGATTTTTTCGATTGTGTGGCAAGAATTAAATGAAATGATTGTTTTTCTGACAGGTGGTGCGATATTCGGGATTAAAGAAGACGTTCTATCATTTTTAGCCACTCAAAACATACAAATACCAGTAAACTATTGGGAAAAATTGGCAGAACAGTCTAAGAAACTCGTTATAAATTCTTTGAAATCAGAAGATGCCAAAAATGTACTTTTCTGGAATTATGAAAAAGATTCTCCGAACTTAATTAATGATCAATCTGATCAACATGCTGTTTCAATATCATTTCTATGCCGTCAGGCTGATGATGAAGACCTTTATATGCTTTTATTTCGTAATGTTTCAAATCAACCTTTTTTGAGCGATGAAATTCAATTTATTAAAATAGTTTCTAGAATTATTGGATGGCACTTGAATTATGAATTTACTTACCAACTTCTTTTATACCATTGTAAAAAAATTTTTTATCCCAAAATAATTAACACAAAATAGTATTAATTTGCTTTAACTTGGATGTCACATACATGAATAATATTTTAACCCAAAAAATTGAAGACTTTTCAACATCACTTGTTGGTGAGTATATTAAAAATTTTCAAAGAGAAAACTCAACTCATAAAACAATTGCCCCTGAAAAAATACGTAATTATCTTAAAAATCTTATTCAATTGTATGAAAAAACAGGCTTTTTATATCCAGAAAAGAAAAAACGTATTCAACCACATATGGACTTGATAAAAGATAATTGGCAAGCTGCCCTAAAATTAGATGACCAACTATTAAGTATTATTCTTTTTATTGGAGAAGACTCTAAAAAAGAAAAATTAACGTCCATTTCGTTTTGGCGAACAACTTATAATAGCTGGGTCGCTCAACATCTTGTGTCTACAGGATTTCCAGTTGGTGTATGTGCTATGATGCTAAAGGCACAGGCTGAAGTCAGGTTTGATCAACATCGATACCTGTCTTTTCAGAACTGGTTCAGCCATGATAATAATTTTGCTAATCAGGTGTTTGGAACATTGGTCAAAACAATAGGTAGCAAATATGCATGTGTTAAATTGTATTATTACGTTGGAGTCAAGAAAATCAAGAAATTAAAAAGTAATAATATAAGTATAAAAATATTTCAACAGGATATGACTGAAGAATTGCATGATCTGCATTGTCGTATTCGTGGATCAATTGATGCAAAAGCAGAAGAAATCAATGGTATGGATATTGGGTTGGACCATTTGGATCAGATTTACAGAAAAGCTGGTTCAAGGCGAAAACGATATGTTTGGATAGCTTCATTTAAGCAAAAAACAAAAGCTATAGGTGCTGCAATTGTCTACAGGGGGCCTTTTGGTTTGAATTTTAGTTTACTTGAAAATCGGTGCGACTTATTAATTGATCAAACGTTAACTAAAGAACAGCAACAGGTTGTCATTCATAATTTACTCGCAGAAGCTTTCAAAGCTTATTATGAATTTGATTTAGATCTGCCCTTTCCTATCAACTATATTCCGATAATTACTGATAAAACCAGTGCAAAGATCATAGAATCATCTGGAGGCACACTACTAAGAAAGTATTGTAAAAGCATTTGGTTGCGAGATGCTTTTGAAGATTGGTATAAGCATATTCAAAAACAGTATGAAATTTTTTTATCGAAAAGATATGGTAAACAGGCTGCGCCATGAAAACTTATACTTTAAATCAATCAAGCTATTTAATGGAATCAGATGAAGAAAATCAGCGATTAGCCAACAAGGTTAACCCTGAAAGATTTATTCGTCAATATCTCCATCAATATATCACAAATGAATCAAAGATTATTGATATTGGATGTGGCCCGGCAACAATTGCAGAACAACTGGCACGACAGTATCCAACGTCTACAGTAACAGCGATTGACTTAAGTCCAAATCGTCTGATACAGGCAAGTCAAGATATTTCTAATTATTCTAACCTGACTTTTCTTTCAGCCAATATATACCAACTGCCATTTCAAAATAATTCCTTTGATTTGGTATTCTCTCGCTTTTTGTTCGAATATTTACAAAATCCTGAACAAGCATTGAGTGAAATGTCCCGCATTTGCAGGCCAAAAGGAGTTATTGTTGTTCAGGACATTGATGGGCAATTTTTATCACACTTTCCTAAAGATCAACAATTTGATGATATTGAGCTGATTATTCATGAAATTAACGAATATACCTGCTTCGACCCTTACATTGGAAGAAAATTATATTATTACTTTTATCACATTGGTTTAGAAAAAATTAATATTCAGTTGGAGCCATACCATTTAATATATGGTAAAATTCAACCAAATGAAAAGTATTACTGGGTTCAAAAAATGTCTTCAATTTGCCAGAGAATATCTCATTATAGTAGTATTGGGCCAAATGAATTGAATAATAAATTGAATCAATATATTGACTATCTCAAACGCGAAGACAGCCTGACCTTTTCTAATTTATTTACTGTATATGGAAGAAAACCTTATGGAAAATAAACTTGTCATCCCTGAGAAAATTCAAAAAATTATTGATCAATAT
>Ga0272440_1003531_pt1 | contig 11640 bp, 2 predicted proteins | sample SSMMMBAug17_FD_192440 | JGI IMG/M metagenome (GOLD analysis project Ga0272440, IMG submission 192440) | Marine sediment archaeal communities from Little Sippewissett salt marsh, Falmouth, MA, United States - SSM-MMB-Aug17 | ecosystem: Environmental > Aquatic > Marine > Wetlands > Sediment ... | reverse complement strand
ATTTGAAAAATGTCTTGAACAAATCGAGCAGACAGATCAAGCAAATACTTTAAAGGCAAAAGCGTTAATCAATCTGGCTCATGCACAGTTGTTAAATAACGATTTCATCAGCTCATATGAAAATTTACAGAAGGCGTTTTCAATTGTGCAACTGTTTCCAAATAGTAATGACACAGCAGGAGATCTGTTGTCAATTGCAGTCCTTTTCATGAGATTAGGCCAACAGTTTCACTTATCCTGCAATCAGTGCATAATTCACGCATATGATGCTTTGAAACTTGCCAGGCAGGTTTCCAAAGAAATTGACAACACTAAATTACGCTCAATGTCATATGGTTATATGAGTCAATTGTATGCTATTGCCAAACAATACAATGATGCAATAAAGCTCATTCAAAAGGCCATATTTTATGCCCAGGAGGAAAAATTTCCGGAAATTTTATATGAATGGCAATGGCAACATGCAAAATTACTGAAAAAGCTGGGAAATATTAACGCATCTGTTATCGCTTATCAAAATGCCATTACAACCTTAAATCCCATTCGACGAGAATTTTTCAGAGGATATCGAAGTAACGATCTTTCCTTTTATCACAGGGTAAGACCTGTTTATCTTGAACTGACAGAATTATTCTTATCTGAAGCGCAAACAAGCCATAATTTAAACATGCTGAAAAACGCAAGAGATACCATTGAGCGTTTGAAAAAAATGGAGATTGAGGATTATTATCAAGATGAGTGCTTACATATTGATAAACAAACACCCATAGATGTAACTGAACCCGGTTGTGCTTTGTTATATCCCATTTCATTTACAGATCGTCTGGTATTGTTGGTGATATTGCCAGAAGGTATGAAACTGATAAACGTTTCTGTATCTTCTGATGAAATAAAAAGAAATATACGACTGTTTCATAAAAGATTATGGCAAATAGAACTTAGCTTAAATCGTTCCCATTATTACCCTGGCGTATTGTATGAATGGCTTGTTCAACCATTAGAATCTGAATTTGAAGATTATAATATCAATACATTATATATTGTGCCAGATGGAATTTTACGTTCTATTCCTTTTGGTGCGTTGTATGATGGTCATCAATATCTGATAGAAAAATATGCCCTTATCATTTTGCCAGGAGCAAGTCTTTCAGAAAAAAAGCCGGCTAAAATCAATGATATGCAAATTTTACTTGCAGGCCTTTCAAAATCACGCTTCGATTTTTCAGCGTTAAAGCATGTCAAGGATGAAATATATGGTATTGCTGAGAAATTGAATGTTAAATCACACAATCTTTTGTTTAATCAAACATTTACTTTGAATAATATAAAGCAATCTTTAAAAGACAACATCTATTCATTGATTCATATGTCAACGCATGCGTGCTTTAATCCTTCCCTGGAAGATACATTCCTGCTGACCTATGATGAAAAAATATCAATAAAACAACTGAGAACACTCATTCAATTGAATCAATACCAGGATGAAAAAATTGAATTGCTGACATTGAGTGCGTGTCAGACAGCTCTTGGAAACGAACGTGCTCTACTTGGACTTGCAGGTGTTGCTTTAAAAGCAGGTGCTAAAAATGCATTAGCAACATTATGGCGTGTTGATGACAAAGCAACGTCTATTCTGTTGACAGACTTTTACAATCAGTTAAGCAAGCCTGGGATATCAAAATCAAAAGCCCTGCAATATGCCCAAAAAAATCTTATTCGGCAAAATGAATTTTCTAAATTTAAACGCCCTTTATATTGGGCACCTTTCATTTTAATTGGTAGCTGAAATTTTTTCTTTGAATTCAGAAATAATATCTCTTCATAACTTACTAATTTTTATGACAATTCAAAATCCCTTCCATAAAATATATACAAAATTTTTAAATTTTTTTCGTAATTTTTTCATCATGTCCGTCCATTTAATTTGTAATGTATGCGATAGCTATCCAGGTTATTTCCAGGCGTAGTCGACACGTCCTGGTTGTTGTTTGATAAGGTTTTACCTTATCTCGTTTATCGAATCGTTTTTAATGAAAAAACGTTTCTTTTGTTAAAACTTGTGAGAAAATGGAGGAAATAATGAAAAATATCACCCTATTTTTAATCTTTTTCTTTTTTTACTTTTTTATTGCTTTAAGCTCTTCTGCTTTTTGTTATTCAGTATATTCACCCAATAGCAGTGATAAATGGGCGATGTATACTGAACGTGAGATCCGATGGCAAAAAACAGGGTCATCAACTATATTAATTCATTTGTATCAATATGGAAGTTTTGTACAAGTTATAAATAATACTGCTCCAAATACGGGTTCTTATAGTTGGAAAGTTTTTGAATGGCTTTCACCTGGAAGTGGTTATACAATTGAATTTTGGGATGGTACTAACGCAATCTATTTTAAATCTGACAGCTTTAGCATTTCAAATGGTGTTCGTGTTCAGGAACCTAATGGCGGTGAAACGTTCACGATAGGTGACTCTTGTAAAATTACATGGGACAGATTTCCAAGTACTTCCAGTGGTCTTTCAAAAGTATTGATTCATTTATACAAAGGTAGTTCTGTTTCCAAAGTCATTTCCAGCTCAACTGATAATGATGGTACTTTTTATTGGACTGTTAATAATGTGTCGTCTGGTTCAAATTATCGAATTGCAGTGGCAGGATCCTCTGATGGTGGCATTTCATATGATTTTTCTGACAGCTACTTTACAATTAAGGAGCCGGAAAAACCTGATTTAGTTGTCAAAAATGAAGACATCAGCTCATCTAACGTTTATGCCGGTGATGATATAACAGTTTCTGCTGATGTAAAAAATTCCGGTGACAGTTCGGCTAATCCAAGTCGTTTGAGATATTATCTTTCAGACAATAATAGTTTTAGCTCTAATGATTTACTTCTGGGCTCAGATTATGTAAAATCTTTATCTTCAGGTAGTTCTTCTTATGAAAGCGATACTGTATCTATACCTAACAATACAAATTCCGGATACTGGTATATTCTATTCAAGGCAGATGCAGATAGTGAAGTTTCTGAAAAAAATGAGGGCAATAATGTTGAATATAAACAAATTAAAATTTTACCCTCAAAGCCTTCTCTAAACTCACCCAATAATTATAGCATTTATCATCGCAAGAAAACCAGGAGTATTACTTTTAAATGGAATTCAGTTGGTGGTGCCAGTAGCTATCGTCTATGTATTTTTCCAGAAGGCCAGGCTTCTAATCCAAAGTATAATGAATGGATTGGTAATACGACAAGCAAATCATTAACTATTGAAAACTGGAATGATGGTGTTTATGTCTGGTATGTCAAAGCAAAATCAAGTGCTGGTGAAGGTCAATTTTCTTCAGCACGGGAATTCATTGCAGATACCCCTTCTGCCAAACCAAATTTTTCTGCACCCTCCCAAAATAATTTTGTTGCAGGTTCTTCAACGACTTTTATGTGGAATAAACCAAACAGTACCACACATAGATACCAGTTTTACATTGTGAATTCGGCAAATAATGCTGTTGCCAGTTTTCCTTGTATAGTAGAGCCTACAAGATCACAAAGCGTTTCTTTTTCGGGTAAAGAGTGGGTGCCAGGAACTTATGTTTGCTGGTTGGAAGCTATGAAAAAAACACCAAAACCTGATCTTTATAATAGCACCACCTACGAAACTACAATTGGCTGGAGTGAACGATATGAGGCCAAGCGTTTTCAACTCAAAAAACCTGATAAAGTAACGAATTTAAATATCACCGAAATCAATGATGGTCTTCAGCTTAGCTGGGATTCAGCCAATGACATTTCAAATCCTGTCTATGAAATTTTTTGGGGGACTGACGATAGTGTTGATCTGAATAATAAAGCCGGTGTGATGTCAACCCCATCTTCTCTTTTTAGCCATAATCCACTTGATGCAGGGGCACGTTATTATTATCGCGTTAGAGCTTGTACTGATGATTCAGGTTCTGCATGTGGAGATCTTTCTGATCTGGCAAGCGCTGTTGCGCCTTCAGTTGATTTAGCGATTGTTTTGGATAATATATCTCAAACAGCCAATGTTCAAAGAGGTAATACCTTTTCTATCAGTGCGACTATTGAAAAGGTAAAGGGCGGATATATGCGTCCGGAAACTGACACTATTGAAATTGATGTCTACATGAACCAATCGAAAACAGCAAATGAAGTCAATGAGGAGCATAGAATTCCTGAAGCTTCTTTTTCAATTCCAGCCGCTTCATTTGATAGTGCCACACAGATCACAAAAAAGATCGATATTCCAATTCCTACAACCATTGAAGGTTTTCAATATATTCATGTTCAGGTTGATGCCACTGAAAAATGGGATAACACCAACAAAACCAATAACTTTTCAGTTACAAACAGCACTATCAAGGTGTGGAGACAGGGTAAACCCTCAACAAGTTCTGATTTGGGCTTACTTGCCAGAACCCATGATGTCGAGAAAGTTTTCTGGATTAACAAGCACAATGTTAAATTTTGGATTCAAAATCAAGAATTATTTAATGACCTGAATTACTCAGATTCTGATGTCCAATGGTATGGTTCCGGGGTTTTAAATGATGATGATTTTAAAATGGGTAAAAATGTTCTTAATGATAATGATCAGTTCTGCTTTAGAAGCTCTGATGAATCTGCTGTTTATGTCATTGAAAATGGAGAATCTCATCCATTTTTTGATTGGCCAAATTTTCTCGGCCAAGGCTTTTCACAAGAAAATATATTTTGGATTTCACCGGAAGGGGCAAACTGGATATTTTCGAAATATCATAAGGTTGATGCGCCGATGATTCGGGTAAGTCCAGAAAATTTAAAATTTAAATAATATAAGGAGGCTTAAAATGAAAAATATCATTCAGATCTTTATTCTTTTTTCTTTAATCTTTTTTTGTTATCAACCTGCTTGGTGTCATAATTCTGATTTTTATCCAAATAATCCTATAGGCTCTATCAGATTCTTAACGTTACCTTTTGATTCTCCTCAACCTGTTGCAAATGGTTTTTTCTATAGTAAAAGATATGATAGTCAATTAGGACTTCATAACGCAATTGATTACTATGTTAAACAAGATTCTGTTATAAAGGCAGCAGCAGATGGTATTGCTATGAAGTTCTATTCTGGTACTGACAATGGTTCAGGTGATTATGGCAATACAGTTCTTATCAGACATAATGTAAAAGATCCAAATGGAGATTATTATTATACTCTTTATGCTCATTTGAATTCTATTGAATCATTTATTCCCAATAATAATCGATTTAATCCAGATTATAGTAAATGGACCCCTGTTCAAAGAGGACAGGTTATTGGTAAGTCAGGTTTAGGAGGATTAGGCTCTGGCTGGCCACATTTGCATTTTCAGGTTTTTACTAAAAATTATGCAAATCGTTATATAAAAGGTTTAGACCCATATGATTTATATAAAGTTTCTTTGAATTCCGAGGATAGCGCATATTATTACCCACCTAAAATTAATATTAATAACTATCAGTATGGCAGAAAATATAGTAGTTGTGGACCAAATATGCTATGGCTTTCAGATCCTCCAACTTCTTATATCAAAGATGATAACGATTTTCATGCTGAACATATTTTTAATAGTTGGAATGTCGAAAAAGGAATATACCAAACTCGGCTTGATAATGGGAGTTTTGTATTCGAAACAGGGCATAATCCAATTCTTATTAGTCCCAAATTATCTCCTTCAGTAAATACAAATCAATTTCAAACTATTGAACTGTCTATGAGGGTAAATTATCAATATGGTTTTCCTCCTCAAAATGGATATATTTATTATACGACTAATTTTGACGAAAAATTTTCTGATCAACAAAAGATATTTTTCGGACAAGTACGATTGGATGGTTATGAAAAAATCTATAGAGCTACTTTTGACTCTTTTTCACCCTCTAATCTATATCAAATAGCTATCGCTCCACTTAAAAATTCTTTTTCAACCATTCATTTGAATTATATTCGATTCGTTTCTCATTTCGATTCATGGTACTTTGAGAATAGTTCAAATGGATGGAATCTTAACACAGATCCAGAAACCTTTGCTTTTGATAACAAATGGCTAATTAAACCCATTTCTGGTTCCCCACAAGCAATTAGTCCCTGGTTAAACAATGTTAAAACAGGGACAGATAAATCACTATTCAAATCATTCGCTTTATCATTTTCTGTTGATGGCAATGAATCAGAAAATCTTCATGGCAAAGTTTATTTTGATTTAACTGATGATGGTAATGGTTTTACTGATGCTTTATCTTATGCATTTGATGTTAATCCTGATGGTCAAATCCATACTTATTCTATTCCACTTCCTTATATTAAGTTTCAAAATCCATTAATGAGAAACTGTTCAAAAATATTTCGTGTTCGTGTTGATTTTTATGAAAGCGATCAAAATGAAAAATTCCTGGTTGCTTTTGAAAGTGCAAAATTTTTAAAAGAAGTGGCACTTGATGTTAATGGAAATGAAGTTTTTTTGGATGATAACTTCTACAGGCGAAGATCGTCGAATTCAATTTCAGATACTTCATATATTAAAATTCATGAAATCAGTGATAAGACTTTTCAAAATAACTTCCCAATTAATTTTAAAGCCTATGCCACAGGCTGTTGTAGTGACAAATACAAATGGTCTTTTACAAAAAACCCATTAAACTTCGAAATAGACAATGATGGAAATATCTCTGGAAATACTGGAAATGTATCTGGAAGCTTTAAGATTGTCATCAGGGCTGAAGAAGATTATGAAGATCAAAGTGGCTTTGCTGAAGAAGAATTTACCATTACTGTCAATGATGATCCTGATAGAAATGCGTTAACCATCTACAACGATGGTAAAGGAACTTTAGATGTTCAGTCAATTTCTGTAACAAAGGGAAGTGAGTGGCTCAATGTTGATTCGCCTTCAACCCTTTCCATTGATGGCGGTCAGTTTGAAACCATCCCCATCAGCGTTGATAGAAGCGCTCTTTCCAATGGTGATTATGAAGGAACAATTGAAATTTCCTCCAATGATCCTAATGATAATCCCATTCTAATCCCTGTTGAATTAACTGTTGATGGCGATTCCAATGCTCCATCAAAACCTGAAGATATTATTGTGTCGCCAGGTTCATGGTTTAGCTCAGGGGCACTAAGTATTGACTGGAGCAACAGCGATGATCCTTCAGGCATTGAAGGCGCTTTTTATAAAACTGGAAGCCCTCCGGTATCAAAAGATGATGGTACATTCACGACAAATAAACCCATTACTTTTAAACCTCAAGAAGAAGGTGAACAAAATATCTTTATCTGGCTGAAAGATAATGCTGGTAATTATGATCATCGTAATTTGGGATATTCAACCTTCTTTTTTGATCGCTCACCTCCGGAGATTTTAAGAAAAAATCCGACGAACGATGAAACAAATGTTGATACAGATGTAGAAATTCTGATTGAGGTTGTAGATGAAAATTCAGGTATGAATGCCTCTTGTGTTTCACTGATGGTCAATGACATTCGCGTTAAATTTGAACTGGTAAATTATTCAGGAATGTATCAAATTAAATACAAACCTGAAACCAGTTTTGATTTTAATGAAACAGTTAATGTTAATGTAGAATTACACGATCTATCATCACCTTCAAATTCTTTAGAAACTGTGTCATGGCGTTTTACAACCATAAAAAAACCACAAGCAATTATTACCAATACACCAAAAAGTATAGATAATCGAAAAGAATATGAAATCAACATGTCAGGAGACAATCTCACACATTATAAGTTCAAAATAGATGACAATTTACTTTCTCAAAGGATTGCTATTGATGAGCCCATTCACCTATCCGGCCTTACTGATGGCGACCATTCGCTCTTTGTTATTGGCCAGGATATTTATGGGAATTGGCAATCAGAAAATGATGCGTCTGTTATCTCATGGATGATTGATTCTGTTCCGCCTCAAGCAGTTATCGAATATGCACCAAATGAAATGACTTCAAAGCCAGTTGTTGCAACTCTGGTATCAGATGAATCGATTGAAATCATCAACAATAATGGAGAGAGTTCGAAAACGTTTCATGAAAATGGTGAATTTCTCTTTAAGTTTATGGATCAAGCAGAAAACACTAATTCTACTTTAGCGCAAGTTAATTGGATTGTTAAAACCGCTCTGGAACTACCGAAAAATATCACAGCATCCACAGGTGATGTCATATCAGTGCCTGTTTACTTGAATAACCCAAAATTTGTTGGCGTTGAAGGGATCAACTTTTCAATTTATTATGATCCAGATATTCTTCTGATTTCCAAACAAGAAGCGTTTTTAAGTGATAACTTGTTGGATAAGAATTTTAATTACGATTTGGAGGTCAATTCAGGGGATAATGGCACAATTGAGATTGCCCTTTCAGCGTATGAGGATTTATTCTCAGATTCTGGTGATTTATTGTTTCTTGAGTTTATTGTTAAAGGGAAACCCAAAGAATCATCACCTTTGAACTTTTCTTATGCACATTTAAATGAACAGCCCATCAGTTTTTCCAATGCTGTGTTTACTGTAAATGGAAAGCCTTTTATCTCAGAAATTCAAGATATGTTGATTCCAAGAATGACACCAGCAATAACTGAATTTTCCATAAGCGATTTGGAAACCCTTCCCAATGAATTAAATGTATCGGTGTCGTCATCCAATAACGAACTGATTCCCATTGAAAATATGATAATCAAAGGAATTGGAGAGGTTAGAACGCTTTCGATTACGCCTGTAACTGACCTTTCTGGCTCATCTTTGATTACAGTAACAGTGGATGATAACTACGCCAGTGCATCATCTGTTTTTGAACTTATTGTAAATGATCCACCTGTTGTTCATGATCAGGTTGTTTCCACAAAGGAGGATAACAGTTTGTCAATTGATATCAGCGCCTCTGATAGCGAAATGGATGAATTAACCTATGTTGTTGTCTCGCAATCCACCAATGGAATTCTCACTGGTACGGCTCCCAATCTTTATTATTTACCTGATTCCGATTATTATGGCCCTGATTCATTTACCTATTATGCCAGAGATTATCTGGGGCAGTCGGAAACTGTATGTGTGAGCATTTCTGTAATTTCTGTAAATGATCTGCCGCATTTTCAATCAGGCAATGATATTGCCATTGATGAAGACGCTGGTGTTCAAATAATTGAAAATTGGGCAACCAATATAAACAAAGGTGCTGCGAATGAATCAAATCAAATACTTACTTTTGTTGTCAACTCTTTGAATCCGGAACTTTTTTCAGATGGGCCGGCTGTTTTAACAAATGGTACATTAACGTTCAAAACTGCCTCTGATGCCAATGGTTCAGCAGAAATCTCAGTTCAACTCCAGGATGATGGTTTGGAAAACAATATGAGTGAACCATCTTATGTTACCATTAATGTGAATCCTATCAATGACCCACCAAAGTTCAAATCAGGTTCAGATATAACTGTTTTTGAAGATGCTGGTGATCAAATAAGCGAAAACTGGGCAACTGAAATCAATCCAGGTGCAGCCGATGAATATAATCAATTGCTCAGGTTTGAGACGTCAACTGACAATCAAGCGCTTTTTGAAAAAATGCCTGAAATAGCGCCTGATGGAATATTAACATTTAAACCAGCTTCCAATGCCTATGGAAAAGCAATCGTTTCTGTAACGCTATATGACGATGCTGCTGAAAATAATATGAGTGAAGCCCAGTCTTTTACGATTCAAGTGATTCCTGTAGATGATCCGCCGACGATTGATTGCAAACAGAAAACGCTTGTTACAAATCAGAACTTTCAAGTCAGTGTGCCTTTTTCAATAGATGACATGGATACTGAATTGGAAAAACTTCAACTGTCATGCATTTTTTTGGATAGTACCTTGATTGAAGATTATGTGTTTAAAGGCTCAGGCAATGACTATGTTTTGACAATAACACCCGGACTCAATCAATCCGGGTCGTCAGAAATCACAATTGTTGTCAATGATGATGTCAACAGGGCAGAGACTTATTTAACGCTCACTATTCATCATGTGACTGGTGAATTATCTCATGAAATCGCCTATCCTCAGGAACCTGTATTTGTTTCGTTTTCATTGGTGAGTGATGATCCTGTTGAAGGTCTCAATCTCAATATTTCTTATGACAGTGACGTATTGACACCAACCCAACAAGGCGCTTCATTAAATCAGGAATCCCTTATGGATTATGTGTTGGATGTTAATACAAAGACGCCTGGATTTATGGAACTGGCCATACGTGCTGAAGGAACTCCGATAACTGTCAATGAAAAGATTTTGAATCTTCATTTGATGGTCCTGAACAATGCGCCTGTGAATGAAACAAGCTTTTTGACAATTACCTATGGTGAGCTCAATGAGCGTGAGATGACTTGCTATTCCGGAAGTGTCTCGATAACAGGGGTGTCAATTGCCGGTAAAGTCAACTATTATTCTGAAATAAAGGGTGATGACAAACCGCTTCCGAATATTGAAATCAGCCTTACAGGTGATTGTGAGCTTACGACAACAACAGACAAAACAGGTTCATATCTTTTTTATGCCATCAGACCTGGCAATTACACACTCACAGCTTCTTACTACAGTGAGTTTGACAAGAAAAATGGGATAGACGCTGTTGATGCTTCCAGAGTGGCCAGAAACTCAATTGGCCTTCATGACTTTAATTGTATGATGACACTTGCGGGCGATGTTACTGGGAATGGATCCGTATCAGCAATGGATTCATCAAAAATTGGCCGATACAAAGTCGATTTAATTGATCGATTAAACCATGAAGATCGTCAATGGCTGTTTTTATCAGAAACAATCACACATTGTGAAGATATGCCAGTTCAATACACACCGCATAGACATATTTTTCTTGATTCCGATAGGCTGAATGAAAATTTTGTTTCGGTTAAGCTTGGTGATGTTGATGGCTCTTTTTCCACAAAAAGCCCCAAAAAGAAGAATGTTGTAAAAACAGTTAAGACTTTTGAAACCACCAGCACCTCATTCACCTTACCCCTTGCTTTAAAACAGGTCTTAGATCTCGAAGGCACAGATATTACCTTAGATTTTAATGATGATGAAATTGCGATAGAAAAGGTTGAACTTTATGATGGTAAACTGAAATTGAACAACTACAAACTGCTGACCCATCAGAGTGATGCCGGAAAAATAACCATATTGCTTTTTGCGCAATCGGATATTGTTTGTGTGAATGAGCCATTGCTAACTATTCATTGTAAACATATTGGCAGTGGAAATGATAGTGTTCTTTCGATTACACAGTTCACATCAAATGGAATCAGCGATTCTGGCGGTTTTTCAGTAAACAACACTATTGCAGATTCAGTAAAAGTGATCTTTCACAAGGCTGAATATAAATAGGGATAACGTTATATCAGGGCAGGGCATTATTGTTCTGCCTTGATATTATGTCATAAATGAAAGGAGAGGTGTTTATGTCAGTTAAAATAAATGGGTTTAAAACAATTTTTTTTTGTCTGTGTTTGACTGTTTGCTATCAAGCTGTCTTTGCGGAAAATGATCATAGCTGTTCAGTGAATATTCTAAAAGGTTATACGTATAAACTTCCTGTATATTCAGATACA
>Ga0272440_1003530_pt1 | contig 11640 bp, 7 predicted proteins | sample SSMMMBAug17_FD_192440 | JGI IMG/M metagenome (GOLD analysis project Ga0272440, IMG submission 192440) | Marine sediment archaeal communities from Little Sippewissett salt marsh, Falmouth, MA, United States - SSM-MMB-Aug17 | ecosystem: Environmental > Aquatic > Marine > Wetlands > Sediment ... | reverse complement strand
CAGTACCTATGTAACTTGAGGGCGCTTTAGCGTCCTTTTTCCATTCAGCGTTGGGCTTTAGCCCTACGCTGTTCTTGGATTTGCCGAAATAAATCATTTTTCAATGTTTCTCTCTAAAAAAGTCCGATTTTTTGGGAATGCGCCCTCAGCCACTTAAACAAATTGTCATGCGGCTTGGGGTTGGATTTCGCCATGAGGTACTCCTATTCATATTATTATTTATTATTGTATAGTATAATGTACAAAAAATAATAAAGCGAGGTTTATCGTGCAAAGATTAAAAATTGCTCAAGATATTAAACTTTCAGAGGTAAGATCTGGTTTTGCAACTTATATATAAAACAAGTACATGACACCAAAAGACCAGTCGTAATTACTCAGCATTGAAAAGGAGTTGCTGTTCTTTTGGGTGCGTATGAATATGAAGCAATGCATGAAAAGATTAAATTGCTAACAGATCCAAAAATCAAGAAACCAGTTAGAAATGGAGCAGGAATAAATCATCAGAATGCCAAAAAAATAGTACTAAAGAGTGTCCTGAAATGGTCTCCATTAGCTATATAGATTGATTAACTGAAAAATATTAAATGGGGATATTATTTTCCAAGATTTCCTAAGGAAAAAGTCTTTCAAATGCAATTTTGTTGATTAAATCAAAAATTGAATTTGCTATAAAAACTGGTCAATATGGAAAAATAGTGAAAAATACTGCCTCCCAAAACAAAAACATGCCATATGCCATGATTATAAGGCAAATTATCCCACACATAAAAAATAATGCCACCACTATAGAGTAATCCCCCTATAACGAGAAAAAGAAGACTTTGCGAAGGAACATTCATGATTATTTCTTTGGTAGCAAAAAGACACAACCAGCCCATAAAAATATAAATAAATAGAGATAATTTTTGAAATCTGTCAATAAATATGCATTTAATCACAACGCCAGTAATAGCCAGTAACCATACTGCCAGAGTAATTGTCCATCCGAGTACACCATTAATGTTTATCAGCATCAATGGCGTGTAAGATCCGGCTATCAATAAAAAGATGGCCGAATGATCCAATTTTCTAAACACTTTTTTTGCCACCTGTCCTGTCAGGCTATGATATAAAGTAGAAGAAAGATACAAAAGAATTAATGAAATGCCATATATACAGAAACAAATGACATGAAAGCTGTTTCCATACAATGTGCCTGCTATTATTAATATCACAAGCCCTGCAACACTTAGTAACGCACCAATACCATGTGTAATACTGTTTGCAATTTCCTCTCCCAGTGTATATTGGCATATTGTGCTGGATTTTATTGTTGACATACGTGCCTCCTTTCTTATTATCGTTGATTTGATTAAACTGAATTTCACATTTTGTTATCTTTAATATTTCAGTTCGGCAAATACAAGAAATTTAGCACTGATTTACAAAGCTTTTACATTACAGGCGTTATTGTTGATTGAATTTCATTGTTACCTGATCATTCATCAACAGTAATTTTTTACGAAGTTCTTTCATTTCTGGTAACAATTGCGTGAAAATTTCACGATTCAATTGAGAGGAAGAAAGTTGGAGTGATTTGTTATTATCATTGACCATCGTTGCAATCGACACATATAGAGTTTGTGTCATGCGTATCAGATTATTTTCGGTCTGCCTGGTCATGCCCTGCATATGATCAAGGTATGTAGTAGATAGATAATGAATGTTTTTTTTAAAAGAATCCTTTGATGCATTCAGATTGTCTTGTTGGGCATTGATTGGCCCGGTGAATGATGCATATAGAATTAATATGAAAATGATGATATGGTTTGTTTTGAATGAATTCATGATTACCTCGCGATTTGATTACATCTATATGCAAACATTATTTTTTTGTATTGTCAATCACAAAAACAATTGAGTGTAACCAAAATAGCCGGAATTTAAATTATCACTTGCCATTTTTTGAACCAGGATTACACTGAAGATGATGAATAAGATGAAATAAACACTGTATTTTAATCATCTTCTTCAGTGTAATCCTGGTTCAAAAAAAATAATGAGCAAATTGTATTCACCTGCCATTTTGGTTACACTCAAAACAATTCTTAAACCAGATTGACATAATAAGCCCTTGTCGCTAAAATAAATCATGCAAATCAATCAAAAACAATTGAACTTTACGATCATCGGAACAGATACAAATGTCGGAAAAACAGTTGTATCGTTATTACTGATGAAATATCTGTTTCAACAAGGATATCAACCACAATATCTGAAGCCCATCCAAACAGGATGCCTCAGTGCTCATGACCCGGACAGTGATGCCCATTTTGTATATCAGCATCTCCAGCATTTAAATAAATGCAATCCGAAAGACAGTGTGATTTATTGCTTTCAACCAGCCAAAGCACCCTGGTTCGCTGCCCGAAATACAAACACACATATTGATACTACGTATTTGTACCAACAAATTCAATCGAGATTGCAGGACAAAAATCCGGTTGTCCTGGAGGCGGCTGGTGGCTTAATGGTTCCTGTCACTGATCATACTCTTTATATTGAAGTACTGTCTCATATGGATTCTATTCCAATTCTTGTTGCCAGAGCGGGGTTGGGTACGATTAATCATACCCTGCTTTCTATTGACGCTCTGGTTCACAGGAATATTGTTCCGGCAGGGGTCATTTTATCGAATCCTTTATCTGTTCCAAATGAAATGGTTGATGAGAATGCTGAGGCCATTGAACAATTTTCAAATGTTCGAGTTATGGGTATTTTGAATAAAATTGAAAATTTTCACAATGTTTCAGACAAATTCCTGAATATTTTTAGTCATATATTTCAGCCATAAAATACAACAAACAAGCAATACTGAAACACCGGCCAATACCAGAAACACAACCGACATTCCCATATGAGTTTCTATACCAGTAACCATTTTTACAGCCAGAGCGCCTACACCAAAGGTTAAAATGAATTTTGCCCCATAGGCAGAATGCAAAAACTGAGGCGGCGACAGTTTTGCGACCAGTGTATTTTCGATGGGCTGCATGCCCAATAAAAAATAGAAATATATCATTGTTACAAGTATCAAAGGAAAACCTGATAGAAAAGACATACAAATTGCCATTGGTATACAGGATAAATGAAAAAGGAGATAGCAATTCCTTAATTCAACATGTTCCACAGCTCGCCCGCCTGTATACTGACCAATCATTCCTATAAAAAAAACACTGCTTACTGTCAGTGACGCCACGACATTGGGTGATAACCCCTTCATAAACTGAACAAAAAAATCAAAAACAATCTGGTTTTTCAGTTCAAAATATGCTGGCAGGACAACAGTAGTCCCACGATATGCGACCCCGCCCAGCATCATGGCAATTAATAGAATAACAAACGCGCCAATTGCCCCTTTTTCTGAACTGCTGTCTGACTGCCCGTGTCTATCTTTCGTGGGTACAGGTGTTAGATACAGTAATACTGCACCCAAGAAATTGATTCCACCAATAAAGAAAAATACCGATTGTACACCATAGAGCCAGTTTACCAACCCGGCAATCAAGGGCGCAACTGCAAGTCCAAGATTACCAAATATTCCATTGATTGCCATCCCAAAGCTAATACGTGATATTGATTGAGATATCCAACCTAAGCCTGTTGGATGATAAATGCCTGAAAAAATACCCAATCCCCCTAAAAATATGGACATCGAGCTGACATTGTCTATCCATAACCCTGCACCAATACAGCTAAGACCTGCACCTATATAAAATACAAACATTAAAGGCCTTGCACCGAAACGATCCGCTGCAATTCCCCAAGGGAGAGCTGTGATACCAAAAAAACAGTACATCCCAAATGTTCGACCAACAATATCAGATACATTTGTGCCATAATAATTCGCCATTGGTATGACAAGAGCTGGAAAAAAAAGCATGTTGAAATGGCTCATAAAATGACCAAAACTTGTAATCGTTAATATTTTTCGTTCGGTTGTCGTCATGATACCCCTATTAAATTGATACAAATATGTGTCATATTCGAACTTTTTGACATATTTGTATCTTATTATTTGATAAATATTGTGCCCACAAAATTAAAACGAAGTTTTATTTAACTGAAATATCAAGAGGTTAAATAAGTTCAACAGAATAACTTGAAAAATGGCATACTCTATGCTCTTAATAAAGTAAAATCAATCATTAATTGACAGAAGTTAATTAATTATTTAAATAATAAATAATATTTAAATTTAAACAGGAGGTTTATATGTCGATCATATGTAACAACAAAGAAGATGTTTTAAAAATTGTTCGTGACAAGAATGTCAGTTTTATTCAATTCTGGTTTACAGATGTATTGGGACTGCTAAAAAGCTTCGCAATTACGCCATCAGAGTTGGAAAATGGTTTATCAGAGGGTATGGGGTTTGATGGATCATCCATCGAAGGCTTTGCACGAATTCATGAAAGTGATATGGTGGCTATGCCGGATCCAAAAACATTTCAATTTTTGCCATGGCGTCCGGATGAACGACCGGTTGCACGAATGTTTTGTGATATATTAAATCCTGATGGCACTGCATATGAGGGGGATCCGCGTTATGCATTTAAGAGTATATTAGAATCTATTGCCAAAAAAGGATATACATATTACCTTGGACCTGAGCTGGAATATTTTTATTTCAAAGATTCCAAAACACCTGAAGGTATAGATGAGGGCGGCTATTTTGACAGCCGGCCATTGGATATGGGCGCGGATTTAAGGCGCGAAACCATTTTTGCACTTCAAGATTGTGGCATTGAGGTTGAATATAGTCATCATGAAGTTGCGCCAAGTCAGCATGAAATTGATCTTCGGTACGATGAAGGTCTGAAAATGGCCGATAAAACCATGACATATCGTCTGGTTGTCAAGGAAATTGCCAGAAAATATGGATATTATGCCACATTTATGCCCAAGCCAATTTTTGGCGAAAATGGCAGCGGTATGCATGTACATCAGTCATTGTTTGAAGGCAAAAAGAACTTATTTTTTGATGGTTCAGATCAGTATCATTTATCAAAATTGGGCAAAAACTATATTGCTGGTTTAATGAAACATGCTCGGGAAATAATTGCTGTAACGAACCAGTGGGTGAATTCTTACAAACGATTGGTTCCGGGCTATGAAGCACCTGTCTATATATCATGGGCAAGGCGAAATCGTTCTGCAATGATCCGTGTTCCCATGTATAAACCTGGAAAAGAACTCGCAACACGTATGGAATTTCGTGCACCAGATCCATCATGTAACCCATATCTTGCTTTTTCAGTCATGCTTGCTGCTGGATTGAAAGGGATCGAAGAAGGTTACGAATTACCTGACCCAATTGAAGATGATATCTTTGAAATGTGCGATGCTGAAAAACAAAAGCGCGGTATTGAAACACTTCCAGGTAACCTGTATGAAGCAATAAAGGAAGTAGAGAACTCGGAACTTGTAAAGACTGCTTTGGGAGAACATATTTTCAATAAATTTATTGATAATAAAAAAATTGAATGGGACAAATATCGTACCCATGTCAGTAAATATGAACTTCAGAAATATCTGCCCATCATGTAATTCCAAATCTTATTTGAGGCACAAATAATTGTTTTGTGCCTCATCATTCATATATTCATACCTCAATCATACCTGCATATTTTCAACTTTAATGTCATTTGATTAAAAATCCAAACACATCATATTGCATAATTATTATTAGATCTGATATCCTATTTAATTTTATTATTTGGCACATCTATTGCATAAGCGAGAAATATGAAAAATTTGAATCAATTTCTTGTTAACATTCCATCTTTGTAAAAATTTTACCTGCAAAAAGCAACGCTTCTCTTAATTGTTATTAATAATTTGATATTATTATAGTTTCATTAAAATGTCATGGTTTTCTATAACTGTTTCACGATAGTTATTTTATACACCAATTGCGCTAAAAATTCTTTCAACAAAATTAATATCAATCTTATTTTTGAATAGGATTGAACTGACAGAAAGATAGAAAACTATGAAAAATTTATACATTACGATTTTTTGTGTGATAAATCTATGTTTTACATTTTTTACCCCTGACATACATTCTCAGGATTCATCACAGATGAAACTTGCCCCACTGAACCCTGCATTTTTAAAATATCAACAGATGATAAAACAAAATAGTAGAAAAAGAACATATGCAAATGATCCATTTTTATTAGGTTTGATACCGGATCCAGCAATTCCAGAGAAGCACCAACCTGAATTAGACAACCTGTCAGATATCCCTGACATTCCTATTTATGATCTCCGAGATCCAAACCATGATGGCATATTTACCGACAGTCTTCTCACCCCGATCAGAAATCAACTGAATTGCGGGGCATGCTGGTCATTTGCTACATTTGGCGCTATCGAAAGCAATTTAAATATAACCCACCATTTATCTGACCCTATGAATGATTTTTCAGAAAACCATATGCGAAATAGTCATCAATTTGATATCGGCTCATGTGCTGGCGGCAATATGAAAATGAGTGCTGCATATTTGCTGTATCATAAAGGACCAATAAACGAATCTGACGATCCCTATCGCCCATTGACAAATGATTATTGCAATGACTGCTCCCCCACACGATATATCGATTCTGTTGTATTTTTGCCGACCAGATATGACATTGACGATATTGGCTATATCAAACGCGCAATCTATCATCATGGCGGAATCTATTCTTCTTTGTATTTTGATGAAAATAAATATTTTATCTCTGATACATCCACATATTACTATGATGACCCGGATGATTCTTTTGACGATACCAATCATGCGATTGTTATTGTTGGATGGAATGATGACATAATTATCCCCGATACCCCGGGGAAAGGCGCATTTATTGTTCGTAACAGTTTTGGACCAGGTTGGGGTGATAATGGATACTTTTATGTATCTTATTATGATGAAAGTATTGCATTTTCCAGACTAGGTTATTTTGAAGATCATATGGACAATTATTTTTCTTTCAAACATATCTATCAATATGATGAATTTGGCTGGACAGGTTCTATTGGCAGCGGTGATGGCAACGATTGGGCTGCAAATGTGTTTATCGCAGAAGAAAACATAGAAATTACTGGGGTTGGTTTTTACACGACAGGTTCAAACATGCGTTGTACAATTACAATCTATCAGCACATGGAAAATGAAAAGGGCTATGCCAGGCTTTCCAATTCATTGCTCGAAGATCCGAAACAAGTAAGCTTTGAATACAGCGGTTACTACATTGTACCATTAAATCATTCCATTCAGATTTTATCCGGGAACTCTTTTGTTATCGTGATTAACTATTATGGCGCAAATAATGACTATGGCATTCCAATTGAAACACCCATCATGGGATATTGTTCAAAAGCAACCGCTTTTTCCAAGCAAAGTTATGTCAGTGATGATGGCGCACTGTTCTTGGATTTAACCGATTTATCACCCAATTCAAATAACTGTATTAAAGCCTATGCCACACCTTTTGTAGATATGCCACCTCTTGCAATATCACAGGAGGTTGATACAAAAGAGGATAAATCGCTTTCAATAAAATTATCTGGCACAGATTATTTTCATAAAGAATTGAATTATCTAATCATATCATATCCCTTGCATGGTCTATTATCCGGAACGTTACCAGATTTGATTTATACGCCAGATCCAGATTATTTTGGAAAGGATGGATTTGATTTTCTTGTCAGTAATGCCACAGAAAGCTCAGAACGTGCGCATATTACAATAAATGTCATACCTGAAAATGATCCACCAAAAGTGAATTTTACACACATTCAAATAGATGAAGACACATCTTTTTCATTATCAACCATTGCCAGTGATCCTGATGGAGATTTTGTTTTTTGCTATATTCAACAAGCACCCATTCATGGCGAAATCAGCCCCACGTTTCCTGACAGAATATACACACCAGATGCCAATTTTTTTGGTGCGGATAGTTTTAGTTTTTACTTAAATGATGGCCAGATTTCATCAGATTATACGACAATGCATATTGAAGTCAAACCAATAAATGATCAACCCATTGTTTTTGATCAGTTTATCACATTAAATGAAGATTCTCAAAAGCGAATTACCTTAAATGGCACCGATATTGATAATGACCCCTTGATCTTTTCAATTGTAAATCCGCCCGAACATGGTGGTCTGTCAGGCATATCGCCGGATTTGATTTATTCCCCCAATCCGAATTATGCAGGAAATGACATCTTTAGTTATAAAGCCAACGATGGTCTGATCGATTCGGATATTGCCTATTGCTATTTAACCATTCAAGCCAATGATGATCGACCATCTGCAAATGATTTGACCATTTTGACGACTGAAGGCCAATCTGTGGTATTCTCATTATCTGGTCATGATGCTGAAAATTCTCCCCTGACCTATATTTTAAAATCTACGCCCAATTATGGCCAACTTACTGGATTATTGCCAGACCTCATTTATACGCCAAATAATGGATTTAATGGAGATGATTATCTGTCTTATCAGGTTGATGATGGCATTGATGTATCAGAAGAGGCCATTGTTCATCTGATAGTGGAACCTGTCAATGATTCGCCGGTCGTAGAAAATCGAACAATTTCATTGATTGAAAATACAGAAATACCAATAACACTCTCAGGAACAGATCCCAACAACAATTCGTTAAGTTTTTCTATTTTAAAGCATCCTGTACATGGCATAATTGAAGGCGTTCTTCCATATATAACCTATGTTCCACAAAAGGATTATAGTGGTGTAGACAAATTCACTTATACAGCTAACGATGGCTTTACAAACGCACCGGCAGGGCAGGTCTTGATTGTTATCAAACATATAAATTATCCGCCTGAGGCTTTTTCAGACAGTATTCTGTTATCGGCAAATTCGGCAAAACGTTTTTATCTGAAAGCTTCGGACAAAAATAATGATAATTTAAACCTTCTGATTGTCAATTACCCGGAACATGGTCAGCTATCTTTGGATTTTCCATTAGTAACCTATACACCAGAGATTGATTTTACAGGATTTGATTCATTTTCATTTCAAGTAAATGATGGCACACAAGATTCCAATGAAGCAGAAGTCAAAATAATTGTGACTGAGTTCAAACTGGTAACAGACACAACTGAAATTGAATCATCCATGCAGGTAATTTTTTCTGAAGACTTTGAAGGTGACACATCCGCATGGACTTTTGGAACTGATGGCCAACAAAATAAATGGTTTGCTGGCACTGCTGAAAGTCATAGCGGCACTAAAGCAGCTTATATTTCACAAGATAATGGCGCAACATCGACGTATAATGAAGATGTATCTTCAGTGTCATGGCTGACGAGAACTGTAAATTTACAAGGTTATGTTGACGCCACTCTCTCGTTTTATTGGAAAGGTGTTGGCGAACGATGGATCGTATGGTTTGATTATGGGGAATTCTATATTAACAATGGCGCTGATATCCTGACAAGTGATGCCAAAGAATTTGTCAACAACAATACCTGGACACAAAAAAGCTTTGATCTCACGCCTTATGTTGGCGGACAAATAGATCTGAAGTTTAAATGGAACAATGATGGCAGCCAAAAAGATGGTGATCCTGCCTTTTGTATTGATGATATTGTTATAACAGGCACGAAAGTAAAACCTCTGGCAGGTAATGCGCTTGATTTTGATGGTTCTGATGAGTATGTCGCTTTAAGTGATGGTAGTGTTTCTGCTGCCAGTCTTGGATTGCCGCCAACAATTACTGTCGAAGCCTGGGTAAAGGTAGATACTTTCGGTGACTGGAAAGGCATAGCGGGGTTTATTCATGATGTTATTTCTGAAGGTGGCTGGGTTTTAGGTGTAATGTCTGGAAACAAATTCTATTTTGGCATTAAAACCGATTCAATCGCGTCAGTTAATTACCTTCAAACAGGATCTGATTATTTTACAAATACATGGTATCACATTGCCGGCACATATGATGGTTTGATCATGCGAATTTATGTCAATGGCGTTGAAGTTGCATCCCAGGTTCCAGCGCATGATGGAAATATTTATTATAGAGATACATATTACGTAATTGGCACTTATAAAGATTTCTCTTTTAATTATCCATTTGATGGCCAGATTGACGAAGTTCGTATATGGAATGGCGCACGCTCTCCTGATGAAATCCGGGCAAACATGTGCAAAAAATTAAACCCGCTTTCTGAACCCAAATTACTGGACTATTATCATCTGGATCATAGTTCAGGCACCTTTGTCGATGATTTCAAAGGTGGCAACAATAATGGTGTATTAATGAATATGGACAGCAATACAGATTGGGTTTTGTCTGGCGCTGCGGTTGGCATTTCAACGATATACGATTATAATGGTATTAATCCCGGTGATTTTGCAGTCACGTTATCTCATCCGGATGGCGATCAACTAACAGTGACAGGGGAAAGTGGTAATTTCTCGGGAATTCAATTATATTTGATGAATGAATATCCTTCAAATACAACACCACCGGTTTTATGGGCGCCTCTCCATAATGGTCATAATTGGGGGGTTTTTCCAGTTGGTGATAATGTAAGGTTTACAGCAAATTATAACTATGGCGGGCTTGGATTTTTTCCAGGAATGGATATTCAATTGTTTGCCAGGGATAACCAGGCAGATACAGAATGGTCAACATTGACATCAATACATAATCAGAATGCCCTGGTTTCATCGAATCTAACAGTCTGTGAGCTTATTCTAGGAATTATCAATCAATCACCCCATATTACGCAGGGTGATGCTGTATCATCCATAATGGATAAAAATTGCTGGCCCAGAGAATGGAATGCCCCATTGATTACAGCATCAGACCCAGACAATGACCCTTTGACATGGACCATTTTTTCCGGCCCCGGTCATGGTTCTTTAATTGTTTCAGGAAATGGTGTCTCGCCAGCAATTCATTACACACCAACGCAGGACTTTATTGGATATGATTCTTTTGTAATTCAGGTAGATGATGGTCATGGTAGCACAGATACAATCACTATCAATGTAACAATTGCTCCAGGTGTCAATGTATGGAATCTTCCCAATTCAAGCCCTGGCGAAGGTTCAAATTGCGTTGTTCAAGATCAAGAAACAGGTGTAATTCTATATCATATGGGGCCTGGCAGAATGATTATGCCACGTTTGAAATAAAATGGGGTCGTATCCGGTACCACTAATTTATTTCACTAATTTATTTGACAAAAGATGATGCCCCTAATATCATTCACCCTTTTTTGAACCCCAAAGCAGCCCGGACAATCCAGATCGAAGCCTTAAAAGAAGCTATTCGACCAGCGGGTTATTTCAATCAAAAAGCAAAAAAAAATTTGGCTTTTAACGAATTTGATTTCAGGCTTGACAATAAGGTGTCATCAAGAGAAAAGCTTTTATCTGTATGGGGGATTGGCCCGGAAACTGCCGACTCAATTCTCTTGTATGCTTATAAACAGCTAGGGCGCATTCCCAAAAAGTCGGACTTTTTAGAGAGAAACATTGAAAATGATTTATTTCGGCAAATCCAAGAACAGCGTAGGGCTAAAGCCCAACGCTGAATGGAAAAAGGACGCTAAAGCGCCCTC
>Ga0272440_1003529_pt1 | contig 11644 bp, 7 predicted proteins | sample SSMMMBAug17_FD_192440 | JGI IMG/M metagenome (GOLD analysis project Ga0272440, IMG submission 192440) | Marine sediment archaeal communities from Little Sippewissett salt marsh, Falmouth, MA, United States - SSM-MMB-Aug17 | ecosystem: Environmental > Aquatic > Marine > Wetlands > Sediment ... | reverse complement strand
ACTGTTCAAACAATTAAAGTCTGCCACTGAAGGTCTCGGCCTGGATCGTATGTACCTGACCGGTGTAACCCCAATTCTTCTCAGCGATGTCACCAGCGGAGATAATATTCGGACCGATATCCACATGTTGCCTGATTTTAATGATTTATGTGGTTTTTCTGATTCAGAAATAAAGGATTTGATTCGTAAGTTTGCTGATTCTCTGGAAACAAAACCCAGATACCAGCAAGTGGATATCCTATCCATTTTTAAATCCGGTAAACAGGCTTGGATCGAGGAAATATTTCGTTTAATGAAAAATCTATATGATGGCTATATTTTTTCCCCATTTACCGAAAAAAGAATTTTCAATCCAACGCTTGTCATGTATATCTTGAAACAGCTTGAACAACTCTATGGTCAACTTCCAAAATCTTTAATGGATCACAATCTGGTTACTGATGAAAGCCGCCTGGAATTTATTGCTGATTTACCTGGGGGGAAAGAAATGATCATGGAATTGAATCAAAATAATAGCGTAAATATTCCAGATATCACTGAAAGATTTGGCCTGAAAGCCATGACAATGAAAAGTTCAAAAACAAAAACATTTATGGGATCATATCTTTATTTTATGGGCATGCTGACATTGTCCCATCAGGCACAATCAGGAAAACCTGGTTTAACAATACCCAACCCGGTAACTCAAAACCTTTATATTGATGGAATTTTACGCTGGATTGTTCCAGACCCTCAAAAAAGGGATCTGGGGATTGATGTTGCTGAAAAATTGTTGAGTAATGGACAGATCGCACCCATTCGGCATTATATTGAAAAATTTATATTTACCACCTTTCATTGGCGTGATAATCGCTGGGTGAATGAACTGACGATCAAAACCATTTTTATGTGTTTATTGATGGATAAAAATTTTCTCATGATCAGCGAACGTCAAAGCCGAACTGGCTATGCCGACCTTGCCATGATTGTACGACCGGATTGCAGAAAATATAAACTCATTGATACATTGATTGAATTTAAATATATCAAACCCAAAGCACTCAAACTTAAAAATATTAAAAAATTATCAGATACTGCACTTTTCAAACATAAATTGGTTCAATCAAAATTAAAGGATGCCAGAAAACAAGCCAAAACGTATTCATCAGAATTGCTTGAAGAGTTTGGGGATTTTGTAAAACTACAAACCTATGCGATTATTTCTATTGGCTTTGATCGATTGTTGTATAAAAAGCTATGATTCTCAATAGAATAAATTTGAGGTCCTGCAGCAATTGTGGCTTTCACAGTTGAATTTGAGGAATGCACCAAGAATTTTGTATTAACTGTATTGTTAACAGGGTAACGCCTTTCGTTACCCTGTTAACAGGTCTAGGTAACATATAAGAATAAAACAATATTTTTAATACTATCCGTTATTTTTTTGATAATTTGTGTAACACCCAATTGATGATTAATTATTAAATTCAAATAAATATAGATAGTTAGAATTTTCTATGATTTGGCATAGTTATTGAAAATAACTCGCAAAATACTATTATTTCATTATTTTTAGCAAACAAATTTAAAGGAGGTAAAGCATGGGCTATTGTATCAATCATCCAGACAGGCAGACCCAATATTTATGCATGAAAGACAACATTTATTTATGTGAAGAATGTTTAAAATGTCGAAATCCAGAAATATATTGTAAATTCAGACAATCCTGTCCCATATGGTTTATTGTCAAGAAAGGCTTTAAATCTTGGGGTGAGGATGATAAAAAACCCGTATCAACAGAACATACAGTTACATTTCAACCTGATAATAAATCAGTGAAGGTCAAAGATGGTGAAACCCTTTTGGATGTAGCACAACGTGCAGAAATACCATTAAATGCATCATGCAATGGAAAGGGTGCCTGTGGTAAATGCAAACTGATTGTGGATTCTGGAAACACAAAATCAGAGCCAACCGCATTGTTAACTCCGACAGAAAAAGAAAAGAATTATGTATTGGCTTGTAAAACCACAGTGCATGGGGATGTTTCTGTGCGTATTCCTGAAGAAACAATTGAGCGCAATCTTAAAGTGGCTGGCATGGGTGATGAAGCAACCCGGCGCTTGAAAGGACTGGTTGATGAGATTTCACCCATGTCTATTGACATTGATCTTCAATTGACTGCGCCAAGCCTTGAAGATCCGGTAAGCGATCTGGATCGTCTGTATCGCGGGCTCTCAAAAACAAAACAGGTAGATACCGAACATTTAAATATCAGCCTGAAAGTTATGCAAGAGCTTGCTGAGGTCATGCGAAATGAAGATTGGTTGGTTCATGCCTCAATTATTCGAAAACGATGCGGAAATGAGGTTGTCGAGATTCATTCAGGTGCAACAAAAGCGGCATCTTTAGGTGTTGCTGTTGATCTTGGGACAACATCCATAGTTGTTTACCTCGTGAATATGACTGATGGTTCCATTTTGGGAGCAACCTCAGGCCATAATCGTCAAGCGGCTTGTGGTGATGATGTCATCAATCGTGTGGTATGTGCAGAAAAAAATGGGGTCAAAAAACTCAGCACCATGGTTCTGGCAACCATCAATGGATTAATCAATGAGTTATTGCACAGTGCAAATGTCCGCCGGGATCAAATAAAAAATGCCACGATTTCTGGCAATACCATCATGAGTCATCTTTTGCTGCAAATTGAACCTCGATATATACGAAGAGAACCCTATATTCCTTCAGTTTCAGATTTTCCAATCATGCAGGCCAAAGATGTTGGATTAAAAATAAATCCCCAGGGCGCTGTATTTGTGTTACCAGGTCCGGCCAGTTTTGTTGGAGGCGATATCGTTGCTGGCGTTTTATACACAGGTGTGCATAAAAAAGAGCATATGACTCTGTTTATTGATGTGGGCACCAATGGTGAAATTGTGTTGGGTAACCAGGATTTTCTCATGACAGCATCTTGTTCAGCCGGCCCTGCTTTTGAGGGCGGTGGTGTTCGATGGGGCATGCGTGCAGAGGAAGGTGCTATTGAAAAAGTGGTCATTTCAAAAGATACATTGGACCCTGATTATGGTGTTGTGGGTGATAAAAAACCACGAGGTATTTGTGGATCGGGCATGATTGATCTGATTTCAGAAATGATGATGTGTGGCATTATCAATCAAAGTGGCAAATTCCAACTGGATGAAAACCATCCCCGAATACTGCGTGATGAATACGACATTGGTTATATTATCGCTTATGCGAATGAAACAGATGTTGAAAAAGACATTATATTTACAGAAACCGATATTGATAATCTTATCCGGTCCAAAGGAGCAATCTATGCAGGATTTTTGGTATTGCTTGAAGAAGCAGGTATGGATTTTTCCATGATTGATGAAATCATTCTGACAGGCGGTTTTGGCCAGTATTTGAATATTGAAAAAGCCATTAATATCGGTATGCTTCCAGAGTTAGATTATAGCAAGTTTCATTATATGGGAAACAGCTCCATTGCTGGCGCTTATATGTGTCTGCTCTCAGATGAATATCGTCTCAAAGCGCGTGAAATCAGCAACAACATGACTTACATTGATTTTTCAAGCAACAATCACTATATGGATGAGTTTACATCAGCATTGTTTCTACCTCACACAAACATTAATTCCTTTCCCATAGTCATGCAGAAGATGAAGGAGGGAAAATGAACCTATCCAGAAGAAATTTTTTTGGTCTCATAGCAGGAACTGGAAGTCTGCTGATAGGCAGCAAAAAAGCCCATGCATGGGAATCCAAAGCCCCAACAAATCCTTATGGCTGCCTTGTGGATTTAACCCGATGTGTGGGCTGCCGAAAATGTGAAGAAGCCTGTAACAATGCCAATCATTTGCCACCTCCGCATGTTTCTTTTGATGACAAAACTGTATTGGATATCAAACGACGACCCGATGCTGAAAAATATACTGTGGTCAATCGTTATTATAGTGGCAGAAAAGATAAGCAAGGCGATCTGGTGCCAATCTTTGTTAAGATTCAATGCATGCATTGTCAGGATCCATCCTGTGTGTCAGCCTGTATTGTTGGTGCGCTGAGCAAAAAAGAAAATGGCGCTGTTCATTATGATGTCAGCAAATGTATCGGATGTCGCTATTGCATGGTGGCCTGTCCTTTTGAGATTCCGGCATACGAATACCAAAATCCCATTACACCCCATGTACGCAAATGCACATTTTGTTTTGAACGTATCAGTGAAAAAGGGGGCACTCCCGCCTGTGCATCTGTTTGTCCTTTTGAAGCGATTACCTTTGGGCCCAGAAATACCCTGATTGAAATTGCCAAAAAACGTATGGCAAAAGATCCGGCAAATTATATCAACGAAATCTATGGCAAAGATGAGGTGGGTGGAACATCCTGGATGTATATTTCAAAAGATCCATTTGAAAAGCTCGGATTTCAAAAACTGCCCAAAGCCCCCCCACCTAAACTGACTGAAACAATTCAGCATTCATTATTCAGTTATTTGTGGTCACCCATTGCGTTGTTTGGTGTATTGAGTGGACTGATGTGGTTCAATAACAAGGATAATCACAAAGGAGACAGCCTTGAATCATAAAGCTTATGCGTTGCAAAAACCATTTTTTACCCCGGGTGTGTACGTGCTTATGGTCTTAATGCTTGCAGGCGCTTTGACAATACTGGCGCGATTCATCGGTGGTATTGGTTATGTTTCCAATCTGAGTAATGCTTATCCCTGGGGACTCTGGATTGGCATTGATGTTGCCTCTGGTGTTGCTCTTGCAGCAGGTGGATTTACAACAGCAGCATTGGCACATATTCTGGGAAAACATCATTATGAACCTGTCATCCGCCCGGCATTACTGACAGCCGCTCTGGGATATACATTTGTTGTCCTTGGACTTTTGGTGGATATTGGCCGCAGTTGGGCAATCTGGAAACCCATGTTTTTCTGGAATACCAATTCGGTGTTGTTTGAGGTGGCCATGTGTGTCATGTGTTATCTGAATGTACTTTATATTGAATTCTTGCCAATTATTACAGAACAATTCAAAAGTCGATGGCAAATTCTGGGCATTTTAGAAGAGAATCTCAATAAAATTATGTGGATTTTTGTGATTGCTGGCGTTGTTCTGTCATGTATGCATCAATCCAGTCTGGGCTCTTTGATGCTCATTGCACCGACCAAATTACACCCATTGTGGTATACACCGATTCTGCCATTGTTATTTTTGTTATCTGCCATTGCTGTCGGTTATCCTATGGTCATTTTTGAAACAACATTAATCACATGCAGCATGAAACTGGAAGATGAAATGGACGTTTTAACGCCATTATCAAAATTTTCCATTTATTTATTGGGCTTGTATATGGTATTGAAAGTGGGTGACATGATCGTTCGTGGAACTTATATTTATCTATTTGATTTTACAGCGCAAAGCAATGCTTTTTTGTGTGAACTTGGATTGGGTGTGATACTTCCCTGGGTTTTGTTATGTTTCAGCCAGGTGCGACAATCTCGAAAAGGATTATTCTCTGTTAGTGTTTTGATCATATTTGGTGTGTTGATGAATCGAATTAATGTTTTTATTACAGGATTTCAACCGGTTCACAGCATGTCCAGTTATTTTCCATCTGTGGGTGAGATACTGGTGACAACTGGCCTGATTGCAACTTTAATGCTGATATATCGTATTGCAGTGACCTGGCTTCCTGTTCTGAGCGCTAGAAATATTGATGGAGGTGTACAATGAAAAAAACAAAATTCAAATATTTCAAATATCCAATACTTTGTCTGATTGCAGGAATTACAGTCGTAATAGTATTTTTATCATCCAGCAAAGATACTGCAAATGCAAACAAATCTTCAACAACAAAGCAATCTATTGATTGGGCAGCACCTGATCAGGAAGCTGCTATTGAGCGCGCACATCAAAAAATTTCTTTTGTTTTAAAAGTCAGGAAAGAAAATCTTAGTGAGCGCCGACAGAGACTTCTTGGGATGTTAAGCCCTTCTGATGCCGAATATCGCTACTATTGGCTGGACAGCCAGATCATCAACAAAAATACCGATCTTTACCAACCGGTTCGTTTCATGCACAACAAGCATATGCAGGTAACTGGTGATTGCATAACCTGTCATCATTATCGACCGGAGGCAGATAATGCGAACGAAGTGGTCAGGTGTCGCGCTTGCCACCAACAGGCATTTAATCCCAAAGCACCGGAAAGACCTGGATTGAAAGCTGCCTATCATTTGAGATGTTCTGGTTGTCATGAAGAAATGAAACAGGGACCTACCAATTGTACAGGCTGCCATAAAAAGAACGTACCAGATCATTCAAAACTGGTTCAATTGTCATCCCATCCAAAACCACATGAGGTCACAAAAGAATGCCTGCGATGTCATCAATCTGCGGCGGATGGCCTGATTACCAGTGCGCATTGGTTGTGGCGTGGGCCAGCAACCAATACGCAAGGCCGTGAGCATGAAATACATAATGGAAAAGCCACAAACACGATGAATAATTTTTGTATTGCGCTGGCCAATAACTGGCCGAGATGTACCAGTTGTCATGTGGGTTATGGCTGGAAAGATGACACTTTTGATTTTTCAGATACCAGTAAAATGGACTGTCTGGTGTGCCACGACACAACCGGTACATACAAGAAGCCCCCCAAAGATGCTGGCATGCCGGCACCTGATCTGGATCTGGTAAAAATTGCAAAAAATGTTGGCCATCCCAGTCGTCAAACCTGTGGGGATTGTCATTTTGAAGGTGGCGGCGGTGATGCTGTTAAGCATGCTGACATGAACAGCACACTGTATTATCCCAATCGAAATTGCGATGTTCATATGGGGGGATATGATTTTCAATGTCAGGAATGTCATTCCACACAGAATCATCACGTTCGTGGACGAAGCACATCATTGCCTGTTGCTGAAGGGGGATTTACATGCGAGGCCTGTCATACAGGAAATCCGCATCATGAAAATCAATTGCTTGATTTTCATTTAAACAAGCACACACAGACAATCGCGTGCAATACATGCCATGTTCCACTGTACGCCAAATGCATGCCGACCAAAACATTTTGGGATTGGTCTAAAGCTGGAGATAAGTCACGTAAGCCTGTAAAAGACAAGTATGGTAAAAATGATTATTTTTGGAAAAAAGGGGAATTCAAATGGAAAGAATCTGCCAAACCTGAATATGCCTGGTTTAATGGAAAGGTTCAAAGATATTTATTAGGTGATCAAATAGCATCTATGAATCAAACACTCCATTTAACCGCCCCTGTGGGTAATTACAAAGATCCAAAATCCAAAATCCATCCATTCAAAGTTATGCGGGGTAAACAACCGGCAGATCCAAAAACTAAATTGTTACTGGCACCGCATTTGTTTGGCAAAGGTGGATATTGGAAAACATTGGATTGGGATCGATCCTTTAAAAGTGGGATGGAATCCAAAGGTTTGACTTATAGCGGTCAATACACATGGATCTCAACAGAAATGTACTGGTTAATCAATCATGAGGTCACACCCAGAAATATGGCCTTATCATGTGCAAATTGTCATGGTAGTTTGAAGGCAAACAATGACAACCAGCGCACTTGTAATCGATGTCATCAAGATAATCGGGATGTTAATTTTAATGAGCTTGCAACAAAGGGCATTGATTTTAAATGGCTGGAATCACGGGGTCGTGACGCCGGGTATTTAATTGATACAACGGATTATATTAATTTTAAAGCCCTTGGATACAAAGGAGATCCGGTTATTTATGGGGGACGATTTAAACGTTTGCCGCTGGGTTGGAAAGATTAATTTCTAAAAAAAAGGCTGGGCAGATATTGCCCGGCCTTTTTAGATGAATTTTTTTTAATTTTTAATTTTATTATTGAAATATATAAAATTTAGTTTATATTTGATCTGAGAATAATACAGGAAAATTTTTTTTTAACCATTAATGAAAGTGTAAAACATGTCTGCAGAAATAATAATTACAATTATTGGCGCTGTACTGATCCTATTTGCGATTGTTGTCAGCATAAAAATCATAAATATGACAATAAAAGTTATTCTTGGGGTCATTGGGCTTTTATTGATCATGTATGGTGCACACACTGAATTTATTACAATGCCACCCCGAATAGAGCAGGTGGCAATAGGGAACAAGTTAAAAGTTAAGTTACCGGTGGAAAAAGTACAGATTATATCGCCACTTGAAGGTGATTCCATCAGTTGCCGTGCGCTGGCCATGGGGGTGTATCCGGAATCTCACGATAAAGATATTTGGGTATTGCTAAAACCCTCGGATAATAGGTATTATCCCCAATCGGATTATACCAATACCTCGTTTAAAAGAAACGGGGAATGGCAAGTTATCACCAGATATGGGGGGGACAAAGGTGAAGCATATGATATAATCGTTTATGAAGCCGATTTAGCAGCATCTCAATTTTTTAGTGCGACCATTCAAAGTTGGAAAAATGCGAAATCATATCCTGGTTTGAAAGTGGAAGAAATTCCAGCGGGTGCTACTGAAGTTGACAGGATTGTAGTGACATTAAAAGAAAATTGTAGAGGGGTCTTTTAAGATTCAGGTGAACAATATTCCAAATAAAACATATGATCGCTGCCGCTGATCGAAATATTAAACCAGTGGTGGAGCAATAAAGTCTCAATGAAATAAATAATCGGGCCATTCAACCCGAAATAACTTTCAATAAATGATCCTGCAAAATAGAGATCAATAATCGAAAAGGAGAGTCATGTCAAAACATATAATTGTCGCCAGTGATAGAGTTCCTATAATGTCGAAAGCAGCCTTTGGTGCCGGCTCAATGGTGAATAACCTATTGCCGGGTGCATTGGGCGTTTTCATGTTCTTTTTGCTAACTGCCTTTGGCATGGATCCTTTTTTGGCAGGTTTATTAGGAGGTTTGCCAAGGATCTTTGATGCCATTACAGATCCAATTATGGGGTTTATCTCAGACAATACCGTATCAAGATGGGGAAGGAGAAGGCCCTATGTTTTTGTAGGCGCCATTTTGAGCGGTCTATTCTTTATGCTTCTTTGGCAACTTGATGAAACAAACTCGCAAACTTACAACTTTTGGTATTTTCTCATTTTTTCTTTGGTATATTTGGTAGGAAATACCATTTTTGCAACGCCCCTGGTCGGATTAGGATATGAACTGACATCAGATTACAACGAGCGTACCCGTTTGATGGCATTTTCACAAACGGTTGGTCAATTCGCCTGGATGATAGTTCCCTGGTTTTGGGTGCTTATTGCCTCACCTGATTTGTTTGAGACACAGGCCGAAGGCGTTCGTAAACTCTCCATATTGGTAGGTGGTGCATGTATCCTCTTTGGCGTACTTCCCGCATTTTTTTGTAAAGAAGGGGGGCTTGAGCCTTCAAAAGTAGATGATAGAGAAAATATTACCTTAACTTCATTATTCTCCAATGTAAAAGTTCTTTTCTTGGGACTTATTCAGGTCAGTAAAAACAAGCCCTTTGTAAAATTATGCAGTGCTACATTTTTAATTTTCAATGGATTTCAAATAGTGGCATCTTTCAGTTTTTTTATCATTGTCTTCCATATGTTCAATGGAAGTTATGGCGATGCTGGTAATTGGCCGGCATGGTTTTCCACCGTCAATGCCATGATCACTGCGTTTTTGATAATTCCTATTATTTCATGGATATCAGGCAAAGTAGGCAAAAAAAATGCGTTTATCATTTCAACCGCTATTTCAATTTTAGGCTACGGGCTTAAGTGGTGGTGTTTCAATCCTGAAAATCCATATTTACTCTTTATGCCTCTTCCATTTATGGCTTTCGGTATTGGGGGTTTGTTTACTCTGATGATGAGTATGACTGCTGATGTGTGTGATCTGGACGAATTGGATAATGGCGAACCGCGCAAAGAAGGGACTTTTGGTGCTATCTACTGGTGGATGGTTAAACTGGGTCAGGCATTGGCGATGGTACTGGGTGGTGCTGTTCTAAAATTTGTTGGATTTGATCCGGGCCTGGCATCACAATCCGTCGAAACGATGATCCAATTACGAATTGCAGATATCATTGTCCCTGCATTAACTGCTTTATTGGCAATTTTGGTAATGTGGAATTACGACCTGACTGAAGAGCGTTGTCTGGAAATTAAAAAAGCGTTAAATGAACGTAAAAAAGAATTATAAAACTAATATAATCCGATATCGTAGAGACAAGGCATGCCTTGTCTCTACAGTCAGACTATAAAATTATGATTGCCTTGCAAAAAACATCGTTTTCAAAAAGAACGTATACGCAACAACTGCCAGAATAGAAAATATCCAGTAATAATACCCTAAAGGTGCTAAAATAGCGACAGTCAACCAATGGAGCGCAATGGTTCTTCTTGATTGCAGTTGAATGGGAAAATCATTAAATCGGCAAATAACAGCCAGCCCGCTCAGGTTCCATCCATATAATGACAAAATTGTGTGGAGTCTGAGGATAAACGTTCTATCCACATGAATACTTGTAAAATAATCCAGGATATATGCAATACCAGTAATCGCTGTCAACACCAGAAAAACAATACCTGAGGTTAAAAAGGCTTTGGGTTGATGATGCAAACCATGTGTCACATATAAATATAAAACTGAACATACTGCTACCAACAATACAATTGAAATAAACAATTCCAGCATCCAGGATCCCATGAGAATAAAAATAAAAAAAATGATAACCCCCAGATTAATTGCCCAGAAGTCCATTTCACTCAGTATACGATATAAAGGCGTGTCTGAGTGATCCATCAGGCGAAACATCACAGATAGAGTAATCAGTGACAATGGAAAAGAAAAGCCCAGAAAGAATGTATCTAACTGAAATTTTTCAGATTGAATGATTAAAAAATATTCATGGTTGCAAATGGCCAGTATAGAAATAATCAGTCCAATAGACAAACACAATAAAGCGGCATGATGAAACTTTCGAGATACGCCAGCGGTTTTTGAAAAAAACTGAAAGGGAAAAAATGAAAATTGCTGTATACGCACACGTTCAACCAAAGCAAACATTACAATAGCAACGATAATTGCAAGAAAATAAAAATTACACCATACCAGTAATGCATATAAAAGACTCATTCCAAAAAAAATCATGGTAAAACGCGATGGTTCCTCATGACCTTCAGAAAAATACAATAATATGGTGCCGCCACTGCATAAATTAAATAGAAATATATGAAGTCGTTCGAAATTATTACCAGGATAAAATAGATGCATAAAGCCGAACGATAAGGCCAGGGTCATACTCAAAAGTAGTGTTAATTTAAAATATGTTAGTTTCATGATATCCTCTTAACTGCGTGAAATTTTAAATCGGCTCGCAGCATCATCATCAAAGGGATGGAGTCCCAATAAATGCTGAAATGCATCTTCGAGCTTTGGGTGAATAAAAGAATAGTTTGTTGCCATTAATTTATCAGGTATGGCATTATTGCCAGACAAAAGCACCTCATTGCCCATTTGACCATAAATGGGGGTGATAATCCATTTGGGGATGCGGATGGAAAAAGGATTTTCAAAATTGTCTGCCAGAGCTTTGGAGAAATCTCGTTGAGATACTGGATTTGGTGCTGTCACATTAACA
>Ga0272440_1003528_pt1 | contig 11650 bp, 10 predicted proteins | sample SSMMMBAug17_FD_192440 | JGI IMG/M metagenome (GOLD analysis project Ga0272440, IMG submission 192440) | Marine sediment archaeal communities from Little Sippewissett salt marsh, Falmouth, MA, United States - SSM-MMB-Aug17 | ecosystem: Environmental > Aquatic > Marine > Wetlands > Sediment ... | reverse complement strand
GGGCTAAGAAAAGAGTGTGGACTTATTTTTCAGAAACTTCTTATGGGGCCTAGATAAATTCCCACGCAAAGCGTGGGAATGATAGGGCAATAAACATGCCAGGAAAAACCATAGTTGAACGATAATACTTATAAGTAACTACTTTTTAACTTCCTGAAATATCCCATAGCCTGAATTGGTTTTAGCGCCCAGACCAAAGTCAAGGATAATTTGTTTGAACAGATCCAGTTTTTGAGATTTGGTGATGTGTCTGTTATTTTTCAGCTGAAACTGAAAACAAAAAGAAACGCCGGTTGCGATTTTCAGATGGCGTAAAGGCGTTGGGTCTTCAAAGTCGGTGTGCGGTGTGATATAGTCTTCAGCAAAAATTTTTCCATGTTTGGGGGGGATAATGTAAGCATCATGGAAAATATCGCCTTTTTCTTCAAATATCTGTGATTCCAGCTTTTTTAAGAATTGCGCATTGATTTCATCATCAAGACCCAAGCAATCTTTAAAATAGGCACATTTTTCAGCAATAATATTGCGATCTTCTTTTCCAGGGAAAACAGACCGGACCAACCCCTTGATTGACGAGCCAGGAATCAGCGGCACACCTGTTGTCCAGTCGAAAAAAAAGCCTTGTTGGAAATCCAGATCATTTTTTTCTGGCACAGCATGCACATAGCCAATGCCAATAATTAAACCGGGATAATGGGTTCTCAGGACAAAGGTTTCTGTTGCATCTTTGATTTGAAAGTAATCATCATACGCAATTTCATTTACCACAGGAAAACTGGCCTGGGTTTCCAGAAGGTCAAAAATGGAATACTGTGGCAGGTTTTTGCCATAGCTGTCTTTATCTGTGTTGTTTTCTCGATAGTAATACAAACCCGCATTTGTTGGGATTTCTCTTTTCTGATGATTGGCCGGTCTTTCATATGTATGTGATTGATGCTTATTCATTGGCATTGTTATCATCCTTTTTAGGGAAAGTTCTGAGTGCCAGCTTACAAGCAGTACAGGCTTCCATTACCATATTTTTTAAATGAATACGCGCATAAAAATTATTGTTGTTCCACTGATTTTTCAGATATTCATAGAGATCACTATTTCCAAGGTTTGCAATACGCCCTGTTTGTTCCAGTGTTTTTGCCATCAGTGCAATAATTTTTTTTCGTTTTTTACCTTCATCAGAATCGTTGCAGTAAAATGCAACTGTTTGAATCAAGCCGGTTTGAACAACTGCTGGACCAAATGATGCAATATATCCAAAGTATTCAGAGGGCACTTGATTGTTTTCTACAATTTTGACTTCATTCGCACTGAGAATATCCATTGCTTTAACAATCATTTCATCAATTATTTGTTTATTCATCAGTTTTACCTCCATTAATTCTGTGGATGGATGTCACCCCATAGCCAACCGATGCATTGGCCCCAATTTGAATACTTTGGGATTGTAGTTGAGATTCGACAAGCGCAAATTGTTTTTGAAAAAAGTCTCCTGCCGGTGCATCTGCAGAAAATTGATAGATTCCATTCATGAACCATAGTACAGAACGTCTGGGCAGAATTTCTTCATAAAATAAATTTTCGCTGGTGCCTTTATCTGATAACTTGTTCCTGGCGATAACCGGCAAACCGGATGTACAAATGTGTTGAAACAAATCATCGTTAAAAACAGCAAAGGCGTTAATATAGTTATCCACCTGATGGGGAGAAAAGTATTTTGAAATCTGCACGCGAACGCTGTCGTAATTAAATGTATCCCACTCTTTTGCTTTATCTTTTGCCATGGAGAGACCATTCTCATAGTCTTCGATCTCTGGCCGGGCATTTGAAAACACGATAAATGGGGTATTCACATTGGAAAGTTTTGCGCGGAGATGTTGAAAAAAACGAATCAGATTATTGGTATCATCATTATCTACTACTTTGAATTGCTTTAGATTTTCAAGATAATCCAATGCCAGGTATGGACATGTGGCATGATGAAAAACCTTTTTGGTCGATCGCAAGGGGAGTGTCAAGAGGTTGGCTTCAAAAAATTTCATCAAACCCTGTCTGGGCATTTTATTTAGCAGGAAATCGATATTTTGTTTGTCTGTGTCGCTGCTATTTTGCTTTAAACCATTCAGCCTTTCCTGACTTTCTTCACCAAAAACAGCTTCCAGGGTGTAGTTTTGGATGGTTTCATCGGATAATTGCTTAAAGTGATCCCTGATCGCACCTTTCAAGCTCGATGAGTGAACCACCGGAAAGCCGCTTCGGCTGTCGCGTTGGATCATGTTATCAATGACCCCATAATTGGTATCGCCAGCACCCACGTGCGTATTGGTGATTGTTTCCAATAAAAATGCGTTGTGGTTGAACATATTGACTATTTCTCCCTTTTATTTGTCTTAAACTTTCCTGAGTTGTTTTCATTCAACTTTGGTTTTTCATGGCATCACTGACTTTTGATTCTTGATCCATAACATACAAACCCTTTATCCCAAAACGCTATTATAACCAATTAAATCCGGCACTCCGGAAATCAATGGCAAATGGCCGGGTTGGGTTAAATAAAATACTGCACCAGCAGGTATTATTTTCCAGGCATCGGTTTTTAAATTTGGGCCATGATGCATTTGCCCTTTTTTATCGGTAATTGAATTCAGCATGCGCACTGTGCCCATTTTATGTGACAGAATATGGGAAAATGTGTCTGATTTAAAAAGATCTTTTTCAGCAATCAAAGGTGATATGGCAACCTGCTTTTCTGAATACATCTCATGCCATGAGTCTTTGGCAATCAATGATTGTACAATCGGATGAGACTCAACTGCATGATTTTGATCAGTATGACAGGGGATGCAGTCAATTTCAAATACCGATTGCTCTCCGCCCATGACAACCCTTTTGGTAAAGGCAGGATCATTTTTGAAATGTGCAATAACAGCAAATGCGTAATGCCCATCAAGGGTAAAATCTGTTTTGACATAGAATGCACCATCTTTGGCCTGCCGGTTTTCAAGGGCAATGCCCACTTGTGGATGCGGATGAAATATGGTGTCAAGATCAATGATATCGTTATAGACCGACTTTTCGTTATAGTGATGCCAAAAATCTGTTCCCCCAAAAAATGTGCCATAAATATCCATGTCTTTTGATTTTAAGGGGTTATCATTATTTTTCAGCTTCCACAAAGGAATGGTATCCAGCCTTTTGGAACAATTACTCGCCAATCCTTTTACAAAATCAAAATATGTCTGATGAAACTGACCATCACTTTTCAATTTGACAATATCATTGGGAACAGGGAAATAGGCATTGGTCAAATCTTTTTTAACCAGAAAACAGGGCGAAATTTTTTCAATAATGCCAAAGTCCGGCTCAGATGCATCAAAGGTGTTGAGAAAAGAACTGCCGGTTAGCGCAACCGCTGGTTCGCGATATTCTTTTGGAATGTATCGCCCATTTTTTTGCTGAAGCAGATAACCTTTATGAATCAGCAGTGATGCTCGCAATGCACCAAGAACTGTTGATGGTATTGGAAATTTGGCGGATTGGACATAGTATTCGTCCGCAAAACTGACTGAACCCCCAAAAAAAAATGTATCTACCGGTGTAAATGTTATCAGGTAAGTTTTAGCCATGATCTGCCTCATCGGTTAAAAATTTTAAATATTTCAATATGTTTAAAACACTGTCAAAATCTTTGTGATTGTGGGAAAAAATAAATGTATGAACAAATTGTTTCAAGGTTTTGATATTGTATTGGGTAAATATGGGTTCGTTTAAGGTATTGCTGAAAAACGCATCCAGGCGATTTGCACTTTGATTTTGCGGTTCAGACTGTTGAAGCTTGTTGACAATGCTTTGAAATCGTCGCAAATTATGGGAGATGCCACGCGGCAAAATGGTTTTATCTGCACGAATGGCTCTTTGAAGCTGATAAAAACTTTCTGTTTGCGCAGGGTTAGTAAAATTGAGCACAAAATCATTTGCTGCACCGGAATGTTTTGTCAGGGAAACTGCCAGGCTGGCTTTACCTTTTTCATTTTTTGCCACATTGAACAACAGGTTACCGGCTTCTTCAAGGGCTCTTGCCAAAGGATATTTGTAGTAAACAATATTCACACCAAAGGATATGCTTGTTTTTTGTTTACCGATATCCACTTTTTTCATGTAAGTATCGTATGTTTCATAAACAAAATCGAGAATCGTTGTGTTGTTATAGCAAACAGGCAAATATGCCAGAATATCATCTCCCCCCAAAAAAATGGGATAGCCACCATAATTGTCAATCAGCGCTTCTACATCCGCTGCAAAGTTAAACAGGCGATTGGACAGTTCCTGGGGATTGATATCCGGTTCTTTGGCCAGAGTGCCCAGGTTATCGCCATCAGCCTGAACAATGGCAATGTATTTGTGATATTGCTTTAAGGATTCTTTCTCAGCGGTTTGTTTTTTTAGCAGTTGATTGAGTTGGTTCAGGTCAATTTCGTTATCATTTTCTTTATCTTTGGCACTGTTAATGATGTCTTTGTTTTCTTTTGTATCAAGCTCACGAATGGATATTTCCTGAATGGATGGAAATACGCGATAGGCAGACTTAAAATAAACACGATTGGTCAAGGTTTCAGATTCATGCGCAAATCGCTTCAGATAGCAAATGGGGCACAGGTCCATTTCAATTTTCTTTTCTGCGATACTGACACAGGCTGGAAGCATTTTACACATATTGCATGTTTGTTCACTTTGCCCGGGTTCAAAGAAAAAGGTGCTTTCCAATGAATCCAGAATCATATCGGCTATGGCAACTGGCAATTTCTGTTCCCCTTGCACACTATTGAAAAAATCGGTTTCATCCATGCAAAAAAAGCGAATCTGAAGAAAATGCTTGAGAATATGGTCAAGATCCACATGCGCAAAGGGCTTGCCTTTTGGCAGTTCAGCAATCATTTTTGAAAAAAATTGTCGGGTTTCATCACATATTTGATCAATGGCAGCGTATACATCTTCGACTGACTGACGGGTTTGCAAAACAAACCGATCCGGATATTTTCCGCCATATGAGATATTGGGTTGGTCCATCAACCGAGGGGTTAAAAAAATATGTTTTCCATACAGTTTTGCCAGATTTGTCATTACTATTTCCATGAACCAGGAAAAAAAGTAGGATCCAAACCATTGTTCTCTGGTTTTTTTGCTGTGACGCATGACCTCGCCAATGGGGCCGATAGTCAAACCTGCATAAGTGGTCGATTCTGCCATAAATTAAACCTCAATTGATTGTTGGGAGTTTGCCAATGGATGTCATACCATAGCCAATGGAGGCATTGGCGCCCATTTGAATGGTATCATTCAGCAAACGTTTTTCAAAAAATGTGTACGCACTTTCAATACATATACGATCTTTTTCATAATTTTGAAGCTGGCTGTTGTTTTGATCATTCTGAAGTTTTGCTAAATGATAACTGCCACAGACAAACCACAGGGTTGAATACTTGGGAAGGATTTCTTCAAAGAAAAGATTTTTACTTTCGCGCTGGTCGGATAGTCGGTTTCTGGAAATAATCGGCATATTTTCATTATACAAATCCAGAAATGTTTGATGTTCATAAATTGCCAGAGAATTCATTGCATGAGCAGGAAAGTAGTGTTTGGCAATTGCTGGCATTTTTGTTTCAATCGTCATGCAATGATTACTACCCGCAATATATGGGTATTGATTTGAAAGCAAAGTGGCATCTTTTTCTTTTTGATCGTTATCATCCGGATTCAAATCATCTTGAAGTTTCTGAATCACAACAAAGTCTTTCTTCGTTGAAGTCAAATTATCCTGAAGTTTCTGAAAAAAAAGAATCACTTCATCTGCTTCTTTACCGGGAAGCAGGCCAAATTGTTTGAGAGAACTAAAAAAGTGGATTGCAATACCCGTTGAAGTTGCATGATAAAATATGTTTGACGTGCTGGATAGTGGTGTTGTTAACAAGTTGGCTTTGTAGAATTTTAACAGACCTTGTTTGGGCCGATAATTATGAATATTAATGGGTGCTGTTTTATTTTTTTTTGATATTTCATCTTTACCCGATGAAAACTGGTCTGCTTTGCCAAAAAGAATATCAAAGGTAAATGGTTTTACCGATTGCGCATTTTTAGGTTGTTTGTTGCGATCACTCTTGCGCTGTGCAAAATGATCCTTGATTGCGCCTTTTAAGCTGGATGCATGAATGACAGGCAGGCTTTTGTGGTGTTTTTCCGGATTGTTTTTGTCAATGGGAAGAGTATCGCGCTGGATCATGTTGTCAATTAATTCGCTGGTTGAGTTATATGCGCCCATGTGGGTATGGGTAAGGGTTTTTATCAAGTATGCGTGATGATTATACATGCGTTTTCTCTCCTGTTGTTATCATCCAAAAAATCACAGCTTTTCAATTGTCATGTTTTTTAATATTCTTGCGGTATCTGTCTTGCCTGTGAAAGGGCCAAAGTCTCTGTTATTTATTTTTTTACGCACAAAATCCATGAAACTTTCCAATGAAAAGATGTCTTCATCAGGTACAGATAAATCAAAAGATCCGGTGTGATGAGTAAAGGTAAAGGTTTGTCCCTGGATCTTTTTGCATAGATTCTCGTCCAGAATGATATAAACTCGTTTGTTAATCGGTTTAAAAGTAATTGGCGACTCAAACCGCTTGATTTGACGATGATTGATTTTAAATGTTTCATTTCTGCGGATGGAAAATGTGTCATGATCGTCATATGATTGATCCATTCGGGCCGGGTATTTCGTTTTTCTGAACTCAAATGTGTTGGCCAGTCCCAGAAGGCCTCTGATATAATAGTTGGGGATATCATTCTGATGAATGGGCTTTTTGATCAGCATTCGTTTCATCATGCGTTTTTCCCAGTTAATGGGTCCATGTTCCTTATCAAAATATTGCCACAGCAGTGATTTGAGATAGCTGTTTTTCACTTTAAATTCTTCATTGATCCCTGGTTTCATTGCTTGGTACAAGGCTTGAATATGATTGAAAATGGCAAAATCCAGATCTTCCTGCTTTTTATAATTATCCTGAATATCAAAATAAAACACACAAAGACCTGCTTGCCTGTAAACCTGGTTGATATGTTCGATTGGATCAAATGGGTTTGCATTGTCAAAAGCCTGATCAAAGTAGAAACTGCCAAACCCCTTGGTTTGTCTGGCACCAAAATTATGGATTGCCAGGCAGGCTGACAGCTTTTGTTCGATTTCCGCCAGGAGCGCTCTGTTAAAGAATGTATTGATTTGTAAAATGAGTTTTCCCTTGACTCTGGAGCAATGTTTCTTGTTTTTTTCTGATTTATCCCTGGACATATTACCAAAATACAGACGATGATCCTTTTGTGGCTGGTTCCCTTTTGCAATGAGCCTGATCTTATAGCGTTTATCATGATTTTGGTTATTGAGTAAATCATCCAGTCGGGGCTTTAATTCTGTGGCTCTGAGAGTTGCATTGTTTTGGTTGTGTTGAAAATGGATAATGGGGGAATGTTGTTTTAAAACATATTCTTTTGATGCTTTTCCCATGGGATCTCCATTGTTATGTTGGATTACACATAATTTTTTGTTTAAAATGAATTTGAGGTATCGTAATTTAAAATGGATGTCAAGGCTTTTTTACGATGAAAAAAATAGAACTCATGCTAATTATGCCAATTTTGCCAGCTGCAATGACCTTCTGATCAGGGATGCTGATGTTTTTCCATCCATGGACAGGTTCACTACATTTTCCACAGTCCATCCATGACAGATAACATTATGAAAATAGGGATAAATTTCTAGCGAAGCATCGTGATTCTCTACATAAAATGGGATGGATGTTTTTAGCAAAAACGATTCACCACATTTTTGAAATTCGCATATTCAGAGTCAAAATTGAAGTATTTACAATATTTTCAATTAAATACCCTGGTCAAGCGTGTCGTTTACAAAAAAATCATTTTTGGGCAAAAATGTGGTGAAAGTCCTTTTGAACGGTGCTTCGTAAATAGATTCACTACATTTTACAAAAAGAGTAAAATTTTACATATCGTTTTTATTGTAAATTCAATATGTTAAAAATGGACGTTTTGTTTTTTTTCATGAAATGTGGTGAAAGTCCTGAAAATCGGAAATTCAAAATAGTTTCACTACATTTTTGAAAAACTATTATTCAATATTTTCAGGCTATTAAATCAAAAACAATCATTCCGGGTCGGGTAAATCATTTTTTTTGGATGGACTTTCACCACATTTTTGGGCTATAAGGAACCAATCCCAACAGGGAAAAGGATTCCATGAATTATTGTTAAATGTTTTTTATGATGCGGATTCCTGACCGCCGCTTAAAATAAAGGGTTGGGATTTGAGCGGAAGGCTCAGTGATTTTGTGACTCACACTTACCAAAAATGTAAAAAATCTTTTCATGAAAAACCGTTGGGATTTGAGCGGAAGGCTCAGTGATTTTGTGACGAAGCCACCACATTTTTTTCACCTCCTTTCTTTTTTTTATTTGTTGGGATTTGAGCGGAAGGCTCAGTGATTTTGTGACAATTCTTCATCAAAAATCAACCCATCAACCAAAAACCTTTTTGTTGGGATTTGAGCGGAAGGCTCAGTGATTTTGTGACGATAACGGCTGTTAATGAAAATTTCATATTGCCTCCTTATATGTTGGGATTTGAGCGGAAGGCTCAGTGATTTTGTGACTTCTCTCGCATTTAAAGAGTTGTCAAGCCCTTTAAACGTTGGGATTTGAGCGGAAGGCTCAGTGATTTTGTGACAAATTAACTTCATAATGAAGTCCTCCTTAAAGAAAAATGTTGGGATTTGAGCGGAAGGCTCAGTGATTTTGTGACATTCACCGGCAAGATCTTTATCTTCATACCAGTCTGGGAATTGTTGGGATTTGAGCGGAAGGCTCAGTGATTTTGTGACATATTAGGTCGTAAGATCCTTCCTCTATTCCATAAACTGTTGGGATTTGAGCGGAAGGCTCAGTGATTTTGTGACTCGTGGATCCAATTTTCACCACAATCGCCTTTTACAAGTTGGGATTTGAGCGGAAGGCTCAGTGATTTTGTGACACCTTTTGTCTCCTTCGTACATTGCCTGCTCTAAGCAGAAGTTGGGATTTGAGCGGAAGGCTCAGTGATTTTGTGACTCTGATGTCATTTCTGGGTTGCGATTATTGACCGCGAGGTCAACGAGTTGGGATTTGAGCGGAAGGCTCAGTGATTTTGTGACTTTGATTTCCCCTTTATCTTGAGACACGGGGTCAAGTTGGGATTTGAGCGGAAGGCTCAGTGATTTTGTGACAAGAGTCTTTAGAATCAGATCGAGCTCACCCCAAGTAATTTGTTGGGATTTGAGCGGAAGGCTCAGTGATTTTGTGACCCAGCCATCAAACCAACCACCTCCACTAGAGCTACCTGAGTTGGGATTTGAGCGGAAGGCTCAGTGATTTTGTGACCTTGGTCAGTGAAAACATCAAGATTTTGCAATGCCCAAAGGTTGGGATTTGAGCGGAAGGCTCAGTGATTTTGTGACTTTTTTTTGCTGGAATAATTCCAGCTTTAATAAAAATAAAAACGTTGGGATTTGAGCGGAAGGCTCAGTGATTTTGTGACTCTTGTTAAAAAAGCAGAACACAAAAACCCTTTGAACTGTTGGGATTTGAGCGGAAGGCTCAGTGATTTTGTGACTTTGTTAGTCCTGGTCCTGACCTTCGGCGCAGAAGCGTTGGGATTTGAGCGGAAGGCTCAGTGATTTTGTGACTTGCTTTCAACTTTCGGGACTGCGGGCTCATTACTTGTTGGGATTTGAGCGGAAGGCTCAGTGATTTTGTGACTATGTTTTAATCGACATACTCACCTCCCTCTTTTGTTGGGATTTGAGCGGAAGGCTCAGTGATTTTGTGACCTCGGGAGGATAATATGGCATCGAACTACCAGCATCATTTAAAGTTGGGATTTGAGCGGAAGGCTCAGTGATTTTGTGACGGGTATGGATGTCCTCTAATCCATACCCTTTTGGGAACTGATATAGGTTGGGATTTGAGCGGAAGGCTCAGTGATTTTGTGACGCCCTTTCATGACCACTTTTACCATTTTACTCGTTGGGATTTGAGCGGAAGGCTCAGTGATTTTGTGACCTTATTGTTTATAATGAAAAGTTTTTCCTGTTTTGTTTTTCCGTTGGGATTTGAGCGGAAGGCTCAGTGATTTTGTGACAATTTGATCTCCTTCGTATTCTGCAGACAGTATATAGGTTGGGATTTGAGCGGAAGGCTCAGTGATTTTGTGACGTATTACTTTTAGCTGTCAGATATACATACCCTTCTTCCAAATTGTTGGGATTTGAGCGGAAGGCTCAGTGATTTTGTGACAGACCCTTTTGGGTCAATATGTCTATCATTTTTCCGAGTTGGGATTTGAGGGGAAGGCTCAGTGATTTTGTGACTGTTAAAGCACCCACATTAAAACTCGCAATCCCATTACCGCGTTGTGATTTGAGCGGAAGGCTCAGTGATTTTGTGACTTTCACCGCAAAATCAAAATTCCTTTGATTCAAATAATAAGTTGGGATTTGAGCGGAAGGCTCAGTGATTTTGTGACCATTATTGGCATCACCACGAACATGTGAAGTCTGTTTTGTTGGGATTTGAGCGGAAGGCTCAGTGATTTTGTGACTCCTTCTGTTTCCATTTTCTTGGCCATGTGCAGAATTTTCATCTGTTGGGATTTGAGCGGAAGGCTCAGTGATTTTGTGACCCGCTATAGTCCAATAGAAAATTATTCCTAGCACTGTTGGGATTTGAGCGGAAGGCTCAGTGATTTTGTGACACTTATTTTTTAGCCAAACTCTGTCCCCATCACTGTCGTTGGGATTTGAGGGGAAGGCTCAGTGATTTTGTGACAAATAATCGGGCCAAAAGCCCCGAGAGCAATTGTTCCGGTTGGGATTTGAGCGGAAGGCTCAGTGATTTTGTGACATCAACATTCCAGCAGCACATAGTATAACTGCCCAAATCAATTTTGTTGGGATTTGAGCGGAAGGCTCAGTGATTTTGTGACGGCCATATTCTTTTTCCATATATTCCCGTAGCCAGGCGGGAAGTTGTTGGGATTTGAGCGGAAGGCTCAGTGATTTTGTGACGTCACCCCAAGAACCTGGGGCATATTCTGTCTGCAAATGGGTTGGGATTTGAGCGGAAGGCTCAGTGATTTTGTGACAGTATGGAGTTGATCTCTAGATCTTATTAAGAACATTCTAAGTTGGGATTTGAGCGGAAGGCTCAGTGATTTTTGTGACTTTTATTCTGACTTTTATGATGCATTCTTCTGGAAGGATGCCTGGGCGCATTTCCAAAAAGTCGATTGTTTTAGCGATAATCATTGAAAAATATAGTATTCCAGTAAAACCACGTCCGCATGGGGCTAAAGCCCCACGCTACATATGGGGAAAAGGACGCTAAAGCGCCCTCAACCTCATATAACACATTACCAACAAGCTGTATCTTATTGATAATATTTAAAAAGATGTTTCTACCAGTTGCGTGTCAATGCCACCTGAGGGCGCTTTAGCGTCCTTTTCCCCATATGTAGCGTGGGGCTTTAGCCCCATGCGGACGTGGATTTGCCGAAATATTATAT
>Ga0272440_1003527_pt1 | contig 11650 bp, 1 predicted proteins | sample SSMMMBAug17_FD_192440 | JGI IMG/M metagenome (GOLD analysis project Ga0272440, IMG submission 192440) | Marine sediment archaeal communities from Little Sippewissett salt marsh, Falmouth, MA, United States - SSM-MMB-Aug17 | ecosystem: Environmental > Aquatic > Marine > Wetlands > Sediment ... | reverse complement strand
TGTCTTCTCGAATACCCTAAAATGTAAGAAAAACATTGTACATCCTTTTTTCCTTCCTCTGTAAACTTTATTTTATAAGGACTCCAATCCATTTGTCCTTGTTCCTTATGGTAAGCTTACCATAAGGTTCAAGCGCAAATGGACTGGAGTCCGCATAAGGTAATAATCCAGGGAAAAGAACAGATCGTCCATACGGGTTCAATCGTTCTGTGTTATAGCCGCTGGTTATTTATGCGGCATTTCACAGACGAAACTTTGGAAAGCGTAATCAGTTTGCATGAGCAAGCCTTTCAGGAATTGGGCGCAGTACCAGAGATAATCACCTACGACAATATGACAACAGTTGGCAGACATGTAAGTACTGACAAAGTATGGATAAACCCAAGATTTGATAGGTTTGCCAAGGGATATGGGTTTGATATTGTCATACTGGCACCAGGAAAAAAAGAGCGTCATGGCAAAGTGGAACGGCCATTTCATTATATTGAAAATAACTTTCTTGCGGGTCGAGAATTTGACAGCATGGAAGATCTAAACAACAGAGCGGATCAATGGCGTTGGAACAAGGCGAACGTTCGCATTCATGGAACATTAAAACAAAAACCAGTGGATCGCCTTGTAAGAGAGATGCCTTATCTTAAGAGACATCCGATCAACACTGTTGATGTAAACTACAAGGAGGTTGAGCGCAAGATCAATATTGATTTTTGCATCGTACTTGACAAAATAAGATACAGTGTCAATCCAGACCTGATAGGAGAAACAGCAAAGGTACGTTTGTATCAGGATCATCTGGAAATATGGGTAAACGATGAGCTGCATTGTAAGCACATGTATGGTGAAAAGGATCGAAATGTTCTGCCTGAACATGAAGATCTATATAAAAAAATGACAGGGCAAAAGCGATTGCTTGAAGATGCCTTAATTCGATTGGGAGAACCAGCAAAAAAATTTTATGAGGGTTTACAAGAGACACGTAAAGCAGCAGCAGGTTACCATATACAAAGAATATTAAAATATGCAGATCGGTATGGTGCTGACATCGTTGTCGGAGCCTTAACTAATTTATCAAAAGGAAAATCGAGTATTTATCGCGCATTAAAACGGCTTCGTGATGGAGAAGAATATAGGGTTCATATGATAGAAATTTATAATAAAATTGGGGCACATCTTTAAAAATAAAGGATAATTACATGAAAGTTTTTTAAGCTATAGCAGCGTTTGACGAAATGAAGACCGGATAGGTCTATAAAGAATTGTTGGGTTTTGATATGTAGTAACTGCCTTATTTTGTATCTTTTTTAATAGGGTCAAACCAGAAGAAACCAAAAGCACCTCCCCCAACAACAGAAATAAAACAATTTCCAGCAGGCGCTTCAACAGCATAAGGATCCACTATTTTTTCTTCAGGCGGTGATTCTTTGGGAACATCCAGTCCAATAGAACTTAAATGCGGTGTTTGCACAATAATAAAAATGTCTGAGGGAAGGTATTGTAACTTCTCTGTATGAAATCCATGAATGCCATCCCCTTTTTCATTTACATTGACAGGCACCTGATGATCCTTGATTTTTGCCATAAATGATGTATACGCATCCGAGTCCGAATTCATTAATATGGGTAAGGATACTGATGGCGGTATTTCATTATTTATATCACTCAAACGTTTGTTGGAGTTATCCAGAAATGGGTTATAATATACTGGCGTTTCATTTTCATTGAGATAGAATTCAACACGAACACCTGTACCTAAGGATTCCTTAGCAAATGTGTAATTGGTTATTTTGACACGAAGTTTCTCTCTTGGTTGCACATTTCGTGAGTTATTGGGATCAATCTGGTACGTATCAGTGTTTTCATCATATTTGAGATTGTCTTGATTATCCACAAACAAGTAATCCAAAGGAATTGTTGGGATGTTAATTTCTGCTGGAATATCCTGGCCATCAGTGTCTTTCATCAAGATGTGAATGGTGGTGCCAATTAATGGATAAAACACACTTTCACCACTGGAAATATATTGAATGTCTCCATAATGGTCTTCAAAGTGTTTTTCATCATCTGGCTGATGGGTTATTTTACTGTCTGTGGAACCATACTCAATATAAATAATCGTACAGGAATCCACAGGCGTGTTTGGAGTATCTGTATCATAAAAATTGAATGTTACCAGGTATTTTAGATCGCCAGTTTCTGGTTGATCATGCTCTCGCTTGGTATAGGGCTCTTCTGTTGTCCAATGATAGGTATAGGGCAAATCAACTGTACCATTTCTGCTGGCACTTCGGGTATAAATATTTTGATCAACCGATTGCTCACTGCCATCAGGCAACACAATTTTCATGTTAAAACTGCTGAAATTTTTTCGGATCACATGCAGGTCAAATCCATTTGTCAGATAGGTATGTGATACCTCCACTGAAGGAATGAGCGGATCAAAGGTGGCATCATAAATTAAATCCGCTTGAATATTCACAGGTTCGTCACCAATTTCAATAATCTTTGAATCTTCCTGAGAACAATACTCAAAAGGCTGAAAATTCTTTGCCACAATGAGAAATCGATACTTGCCTTTTTCAGCATAAATATTGAATAATGCCAGATTGTTTGTCCCTTCACGATAAATTTTTCCAGTTTCAGACTTTAATAGTACATATTCATAGGGATAACCATTGCTATAATGTCCACCCAGGGTGATATTCAATATGCCATATTCAATGGTAGGAGCCTTGATCGTAACCTGTACTTCACCCCCCACAGTGACTTTACTGTCACTGACTGAAAACTCAAATTGATCAACGCCAATTTTTCCAATATCGGCAAAATAAATATAATCGCCAGATACCGGGTTGGACAATACCGCCATACCTTTTGTTCCCTGGCTTGAAATCATGCATTCCAGGATATCATTGTCTGGATCTGTAAACTGTAAACTTCCATATGCAACCCCACTCATGTCAACCTCAATTGTGCTGCTTACAACGATGGGCGGATCATTGATATTCTCGATATTGATCAGTAGTTTGGCAGGTTCGGACCATTCTGTACCATCATGAACTCTGAAAGTCAGGTAATCTTTACCAAAATAATCGTATTCGGGTGTATATACATATGCATTGCTCAATACACCATGTTCCGGGTACTTAACAATTTCATAAGTCAGGTCGTTTGCATCGGATTCAATGTCTGTCCCGCTGAGAATAATCAAAACAGACCTTTCTTCTACAGCATAAACTGTCTGTTTATTGGCAACAGGAGGATCATTGACAGGAAGAACGTTTATAATAATTCGTCCAAACGCAGAGAGTATGCCATCATTGACCTGATAATACACCTGATCCTGTCCATTAAAATTGCTATAGGGTGAATAAATGAAGCTATTTGCATTTTCTGTAGAAATAAGCAGCCCCTGGGTTGGTGATTCTGAAATAAAATATTCAAGGGATTTATTGTCAACATCACTGGCAATCAATGTTAATGTAATCGCTGTATCTTCCTGTAATTCAATTGTTCGGTTGATATCTTTAATAACAGGTGCATCGTTTTCAGGTCTGACATAGATTTTAAACTGATAGGTTGTGCCATTGATGGTGTATTCCAACGTGTCATCACCATTGAAATTTTCATTGGGCGTGTAGGTCAAGTCGGGTAGAACGCCTGTCAAATGGCCATTTTCTGGCTCTTTTGTAATTGCAAATGTTAACGTACCGGTCTGATCATGAGAAGGAAGTGAAAATGCGACCGCCTGATCTTCTAATGTAAAAATATCTGCTTTATGTACACCAACATAGATTAATATATGTGCTTCGTTGGAAGTCAACGCACCATCAGATACAACAAACTTAATGGTATCATCACCCCAATAATCAGGATCAGGGGTATAGGTGAGTTGATTGCCAGTCAATGTCACTTTTCCATCATCGGGTTTTTCTGTAATTTGATAAACCATCTGGGTGATATCACTATCAATATCATTTGCTGTCAATGTAATGCTGACAGGTGTGTTTTCGACAGTGTAGATTTCTTCGCCAAAAACACGCGGTGCATCGTTCACAGGAGTGATAACAACATCTACAACAGCCACAGATGTGTATGCCGCATTGTCGCCATCAATAACCATAAATTCAAAAGAATCCACACCAGAAAGATCATCAGATGCTTTAAAGATATATGCTCCAGTAGCAGGATTGGTTATATTGACATTTCCTAAAGTACTTTGTCTGGTAATTTCAAATTGAAGGGGGCTCACGTCGCTGCCATCAGGATCGTATCCCACAAGTGCGCCTGAAACATAATCATCTTCCAACAGACTGATTTTGCCATCAATTGCAACAGGCGGATCATTGACTGGCTCTATTTCGATGGTGATGGTTTTAATATCTGAATCCAGTTCACCATCGTATGCTTTAAAATTAAATGTATCATTACCATTAAAATTCAGATTGGGCGTGTAGGTAAACGCACCGGTTTTGGGGTCTACAATCGTTGCCTTTCCATTTTCTGGATTTTCAGTCAGCAAGAAGTAAATGCTGTCATTATTGGCATCAGTGGCATTGAGCTTTGCTGACAGGGTTTGGTCTTCAAGTGTTTGAAATGTTTCATCGAAAGCTACTGGTGCAACATTTTTGGCCTGTACAGTAATATGAAGGGTTTTTTGAGTACTTTCAAAACCATCCATTGCATGAACTGTAATATAGTCCGATCCTGTAAAACCTGCCATGGGTTGATATTGTAAATCTGGAATTTCACCGATGATTTCTCCATTTGGAGGAGGATCTATGGTAATCTTTAATGCATTGTTTTCAACATCAGTGACTGTCACCGAAATCGATATGGCGTCATCTTCAAGCATGGTCAAAGACAGGGGCATATTGATAACTGGTGCATCGTTGATAGGACGCACATAGACTTTGAGTTGTTCATTTTCAGTCATATTCTCTGATGTATAATCAAGCTGGTCAGGTCCATTGTAATCCAAATATGGGGTGTAAATAATTGATCTGCCAATCACTGTGATCGACCCATGCTCAGGCGCATTGACAATAATACAATGATCGTCTGGTTCAAGGTGTTGGATTGTATATGTAAAGGGCGTATCTTCATCACAAATAAAATCAGCATCAGGATTACCAATGGTAATTTCGACAATTGCTGTATAAGATGTGGAATTACTATCTGATGCAGTAAAGTAAAATTCATCAATGGCCCGAACTTCTGTGAGGGGTTCGTATGTTAAATATGGCGCATTTCCTGTCAGCTTGCCTTTTTCAGGTGTTTTGACAATATTGTATTGAATGGGGTCACCATCCATATCAATGGCTCTCAGTGTAATATGGATTGATTCTGAAAGTGCAGTTTCCACGCTCTGGTTTATTGCTGTAGGCACGTCGTTCACTGCATTAATATGAACCAGAACAGTCCCTGCATTGGATGTTTTCTTACCATCGCTGGCAGTAAATGTAATGGTATCAATGCCCGATTTATTGGGAGTGGGCGTATAGACAAATTCTCCGGTAGTATTATCCACAACATGCACTTTCCCTAATTTACCCGGAACAGTAATCTGGTAGGTCAAACTGTCGCCATCAATGTCAGTCGCTTCCATAAAACCGGTGGTTTTGACATCCTCATCAGTATATACACTGGTTTCTTTCGCAACAGGTGCGGTATTGATACGTGAAAAAGAAACCGCAATGGTATGATCTTGAGTGACATCATTGAACAAATAATTCAAATCATTTGTTTCAACAGCTTTATCATCAACCAGAATCTGGTTGATTTCATAGCTTTCATCAGGCATAAAAATAAAGTTTTGGTCTGCACCGCCAATAACCTCAATTTCACCATTGGGTTCAATATGACCATTGGCACTGGCAATAGCAGTAATGGTAAATTTTGTCAGGCGAAACGTTACGTTAATGGTTTGATCAGTTTTTACATCCAGGAAAGTATACACATTTCCACTGACTGAAACAGGTTTATTGTTTACAGTCACCCCATCAATCTCATATCCAGGGGTTGGAATAATTTGGATCGTCTGAAACCCTCCTTCAGGTACAGTAATAGTGCCTGTTGGTTCCAACGTTCCAAAATTTCCAGAAGATGCCTGAATGGTGACAACTTTTTCAAAAGTGACAACAAAAGTGTGATTTTCAGTGACCGATTCAAATGTATATGTATTATTAAAAAGGGGCTCAGATTTACCATCAACCAGAACCTGATCAATGCCATATCCTTCATCAGGAATAACAGTAAATTGCTTATTTTCATTCAATGGCACCTCAACAGGCTCTTCTGAATGAGGTGAAATCTGTCCATTGTCACCCACAGTAACAGAAATACGATGGGTAATGCGTTTGAATTGAACTTCAATCGTGTGATTGTTGTTTACATTTTCAAACGTATAGGTCAATTCATTCAAGTTGATTGCCTTTTCATCAATAAGAACACGATCCACACAGTACCCATCATCAGGAATCAACGTAAATACTTGCGCGCTGCCTTCTTCAATATCAATCAGACCATCTGGTTGCAGTCGCCCATGTTCTCCATAAATGGCATCAATGGTATAGACAATGACCGGTTCTTCATAAACAGTTATCGCTGAAGCATCGGCAGTATTGTTGGCTCTGTCTCGATAGCGTGCATAAATCTTTTTCGTGCCTGCGCCTTCTGGTAATTTCCATGTTTTTTTGGTGGTGCGGATTTCCCATGTGCCGCCTTCAGAATAGCTCACATTACTGATATACATTTCTGATGCCCCTGTTGCTCCCAAAACAAGATCAATACTTCGGTTACTGGTTTCAATGGGTGGAACGACACTCACATTTGTGGGGGGCACTGTGTCAATACGAAATGCAATGGTTTGGGTATCACCAATTCTACCTTCTTTATCTACAGATGCCACCTTAAAGTAGTAATTGACATCATCGCCTGCCAGGTCCCGACTGGTGATTTTACGTGTACGAATGGGCGGTTTATCGATTGTGTCAATTTTTTTTATTGAAGCCCCCGGATCTGTTGAAAAAGAACTGTAATACCCATTAATTACATTATTGGTTTCAGGCGGTTTCCATTGAATGGTCACATTGGGTTTATTGGATATCTGGCCGCTGTTTTCAACTTCTGATCTGAGTCTGGACACTTTTACATATGGATGGGTCGTTGATCTTAACTCTCTGACCGACATGGGGTCTTTCGACATTCCGAGCCACAAATGGCTGTAATAATCTCGCTTTCGTTGGGGGTGTTCGGTAAAAGAAAATTCAATAAAACGCCCCACTTTGAAACTTGCGGCATTGCTGCTATCGGTAATTCCTTTACCTTCGGCATCAGCCCATTGTTCAATACCGAGATCATTGGAAATAAAGCGAAGTTGGTATGATTTTTCCGATGATAACGCTGTTATAGTAAAATGCCCGGCTTGATCCGCCTTATAGGTTTTCATAAAACCACTGTCAGTTTCAAACAGATCAATCATAACGATATCATCTTCAGATTTTTCAACTGTGCCGCTCAAAACATTGGCAACACTTTTGGAGAGGAAGAATTCGACGCTGTCATTTACAGATTTTCCCCCTTTGGATTGATCAGGATAATCATTCGCATGGACAAACACGATATAATCATTGAGTGGATTGCCTTGTTGGTCAACAGGTTTCAGTTCAAGCACTTTAAAAAAACCAGTGTCATTGGTTGTTGCGACACCGCCAAAGCCTTCACCGCCTTTCATTGATTCTGAAAAAATTTCTACAGACACATCCGCCAGGCCTGTTCCAGAAGACTTTTCTCTGACATATCCTGAAATAAAACCACTTTGCTCTAAAACAAAATCGACTGTTCCCGGACTCAGATCTTTTTGTTCCTGCTTGATATAATCATCTGAACTGGCTGTAACAATGTAATCAGTGGCCTCAGATACGTTATTAAAAGCATAGGCACCTTTTTTATCTGTTTTTAATTCTTTCCAAAAATTGGCCTTTTGAGAAAAAACAGTTATCTGAATATTTTTTAAAAGATCGCCATCCCTGTTGGTCACCACGCCTGAAATAATGAGTGCTGGTCTGAGTGTAATATTTTTTACAGTATCTTCATTCAATATCAACCCCTGATCACTATAAAAGGCATCTTTGGAGTTTTCAACAGGCCATACATTCATAAGGTAATCATCACTTTTGGGTAAATTTTCAATCTGATAAGCCCCCTTGCTATCTGTTTGGACCAGGGCGTATTTATCCTTATCAGTCGCAGATTGGACTTCAATTTTGGCACCTTCCAGGGGGTTGCCGCTGCTCGAATATACAATACCAGAAAGCTGAACACCTGTTTGAGATTGAAGAATAAAATTGACCTGTGTATCGCCGGCTGAAATATTTTCTTTTTCCTGCCCGATGTATGGACGTTCTGGGGTGACTGTAATTTTGTAGTCATTACCCATTGCCAGGCCATTGATCTTGTATGTGCCATCTTCATTGGTATAAACACCGCCGCCTTTTTTACTGGATACAGATTGCACATCAACCCAGACATTTTCCAGAATTTGGCCATCAGCACTTGTGATTCTTCCCTGGATTGAATATGTCTGGGTAACAAAAATATCAATATCTGATTGGTCTTTTGGAATGGTGTTGACTTTTTTGGCTTTATTTAAATCACGTACTGATTTTTTTCCGGCATAGTAGAAATCACCGCGAACAGCGTCGCTGACCCATACAATAAAATCATTAATTTGTTTAAGTCCGGCAATGCGATATGTGCCATCTTCATCAGTAATGGCATAGCCTCCTGTCTGGTTTTTATCAGACCAGACTTCAACACTGGCCTTGACCAAAGGCGATTGGGTGTCATCAACAATGCGACCTGAAATAGCGCGGCCGCGTTGAAATTGAAAATCAATACCGGTTATATCCGATTTCACATCGATTGGCGTGGCATTATCTTGTTCATCAACATTGTCATAATATTGATTCAAAAAGGTCTCTGAGCGTGCCGCAGCGATATAGTCATGACTAAAAAGAAATCCAGAAATGCTATAGTTAACAACGTTTGCATTTTCAAATATTACCTGAATATCTTTCGATATATCCAGGGCCTGGGATTGAAATTGAATCCATACCCTGTCACCTGAAACAGCATCATCAGGAAAAGTGACCTTTCCAAAAATTGTGGCGGTTTCAGGCAGTTTTTCCAGGCTAAAATCAATTTCGTCCTGATTTTGATCCGACAAATCAATGAGATTGGCCGATTCAAGATCTGTTTGTTCTTTGTAAACCTGATAATGGTAATCATCGGAAATCACTTCCATACGATAATCTGAGGCTGCTTTCAAACCTGAAATCTTGTATGACTTAACGTTTCCATTCCCCTGAATCACAATAACTTTGCCTGTATTTTCTGAGGTTGACCAGGCATTGAGACGTACTGATGTGAATGCTTCAATGCCAACGACATGGCCGCTAATCGAACGTTCTGGTTTTTGAATAGCAATATCCAAAATTCTGTCTTGTTTTGTCAATGTGAATGACATTTCAGTATCAGCATAGTAATCAGAAAAAATATTCAGTTGATATGCCCCCGGCGCAAGACCGGTAATGGTGTAATTACTGTGGGGATCACTATTACTGATTGTTTGTCCCCAAGCCCCTATTTCTGAATTCCAGACATCAATACGAAGATCAGAAACAACAATATCTTTGTAAGTGATCCTGCCGGTAAGGGAATAGCCTCTGGTTAAATCAAGATTTCGAGAGAAGGATTCATTCCATAAATCAGAATGGATACCTTCTGCTGATGTCCATGAATACACAGTATCATTCATTGCATCGTTATCGCTATTGTCCCGATAAAATGCAGGTGGGTAGCCCTCAGCATGTACAGAAATAATATAGTCTTTTGCTGTTTCATTTAAGCCAATTATTTCATAAGCCCCATCCAAATCAGTAAGAACAGTGCCGCCGGTATTGGTAGTTTCTGACCAGATATGAACCGGAATATCTTTTGATGCTGGAACACCTTCAATCAAAATATTACCCGAAATGATATGCCCCTTGTTTAAATGAAAATTCAAGTCAGATAGATCATCATATCTTAAGTCCAAACGTTTGGCGTCAATGTCTGAATCTTTTCCATCATAGTACTGAATGCGATAATTTTTGGGAAAGGCGGCCAGAATGTAATCATCTGCAATGGGCAAATGGGTAAGGCTATATGCACCAAAGGCATCAGTTATTGTCTGGGAGCGTTTTAATTCAGGTTCACTTTCAGACCATGCAGATATATTCACATTGGAGAGTTTCTGGCCTTCAAAGTTTTCAACACTGCCGCGAATGGTTACCCCTGCACGTAAATGAAAATCAATATTGTTTCGATCTGTCGCAACTTTGGTTGCAGCATTGGCATCTGTCACACCATTATACGCCTGATAGGGATAATTATCTGGCTGGATTTCCACAATATACCCTTGTGATAATACATTTTGATACAAAACGCGCTCAAGACCGGTGATGGTATATTGACCAGAATCATCGGTTGTGCTCATATTTCCTTTATTCAGACCTTCAGACCATGCGTTGACTTTTATTCCAACAGCAGGCGTGCCATCAGCAGCAAAAACGTGTCCGCCAATGCTGTCTCCTTGATTGGGGTTATAAATAATATCAATATTCTGGAGCAGCGGTTCAGTTGGCGTAATCGGGGTGGCTTCATCAAAAGAAAAGACACTGAAGGTTGGTGGGGAGCCAGGTTTCTGATTATCTAAGATGGCAAAAAAGAACTCTATATTATATTCTTTTGAAAAGACAGAAACGCGGTAGTCATTTTCTGGTTTTAGGCCTACAATTGTATAATAACCCTGTTCATCAGTGATAGCAGTTTTTCCAAAAGATGCATCTTGAGAAAAAACATCGACCTCAACATTGGCAATCCCTTTTGGTTGGGTTTTGCCATCATGGACACGTCCTTGAATTCCTTCCTGATAGTTTTTGGGAAGCATAAAATCAATCTGACTTAAATCACTGGCTGTCAGTGATACTGTATTGGCTGTTTGGCTGCTGGCTTGTTGATTGTAAAACATGCGCCGATAAATATTGTTATCCATTGGCGGCCATGCAGAAACAATTAGATTTGACTCTGGCGGCATATCTGTGATTGTGTAGTAACCATTCAGGTCTGTGGTTGCATCAGCAAGAAAAACACCATCCTGTCGTACCTCAATTCTATACCCTGCCAAACCCGGTTTATCTTCATCCTTAAGATCTTCCCCAATCACCCGACCTCGAATGGACCGAATGATTATTTTTTTAAAGAATGCTTGAATCGTATGGTCCTTATCTCCAGTAAAAGCATAACTATTGATAGGACCAACAGAATCTTCGTAATCGACCTTTACATCGGTCAAACGATAATGTTCATTTGCAGAAATTTTGAATAATTGATATCCCCCCTCAGGAATGACAATGTTTCCGGCCGGACTGATTTGTCCACCTTCTGTGGCAGTTGCAATAATGGTATAGGTAATAATCTCTTTAAAGCGAACCTGAATTGTGTAATTTCTCTGGATATCCTTAACCAGGTATTGGGTGATTATGCCCATTGATCTGCCATTGACCAAAACATCTTCAATTTCATAACCCTCATCTGGTGTAATTTTAAA
>Ga0272440_1003526_pt1 | contig 11655 bp, 9 predicted proteins | sample SSMMMBAug17_FD_192440 | JGI IMG/M metagenome (GOLD analysis project Ga0272440, IMG submission 192440) | Marine sediment archaeal communities from Little Sippewissett salt marsh, Falmouth, MA, United States - SSM-MMB-Aug17 | ecosystem: Environmental > Aquatic > Marine > Wetlands > Sediment ... | reverse complement strand
GGGCGCTTTAGCGTCCTTTTTCCATTCAGCGTTGGGCTTTAGCCCTACGCTGTTCTTGGATTTGCCGAAATAAATCATTTTTCAATGATCCTCAATGTATGTCCGACTTTTTTGGAATGCGCCCAAATTATCACGTCGTAAGCCAATAATATAAAAGATTGAACCCTTCGGAGGAAAAACATGAATTTTCAAATGGATACATCCGGTCAATCCGGCACAATTATTATAGATGAACCTTTGACCATTGAAAATGTGTCTAAAATGAAAACAGTTTTTTTGGATGCTTATAACCAAATAAACCATGTAAAGATTCAATTCAAGTCTTTGGCAGATATTGACCTGAATGGACTTCAACTTTTTTGTTCGGCGCATCAGGCCTTTGCTAAAGCAAATAAAACAATGGATATTGATCTGACAAATGCCTCTATTTTCAATAAGAATGCTAAAAAATTGGGCTTGATACGCCATAAAGGATGTCATCTTGAAACATCTGAAAACTGTTTGTGGCGAAAACGAAGTTCTCGATAATCTAAATCGAACCAGTTCTAATTAAAAACATAATAGGAGTCATTCCATGGATAAACAGCAACAAACTTATCGAGAAGAAGCTTATGAGCTATTGGCCGAACTTGAAATAACTCTTCTTGAACTTGAGGAAAACCCCGATGATGATGATTTGATCGATCAGGTTTTTCGCGCCATGCACACTATCAAAGGCTCAAGTGCAATGTTTGGCTTTGATGCCATTGCCGCCTTTACGCATGAGGTAGAAACAGTGCTGGATCTCGTTCGTTCCGGGCATCTGGCTGTTACCAAAGATCTGGTCAATCTCGCGCTCAAATCACGCGATCAAATTAAAAGTATGCTGGATAAACCGGATGTTGATTTAACTGAAAATGAAAATATTATTAAACAATTAAAAGGCTTGTCCTCAGACATCAAGACAACAGAAAAAAAAGACGAGGATTCCATTCCTGAGCTTGTTTTAGATATGGAAATGGATAAGAACAAACCCTCTGAACCCGATATTGATTTCGATCAAATGACACTTAGAACAGACAATATTTCAACTGAAACAATGCCGACAATCACCTATCGAATACGTTTTACTCCAAATCCCAAATTACTCATATATGGCACAAATCCATTCCAATTAATTCAGGATATTCAAGAACTTGGTGACACAACCATCGTTGCCCAAACCAACAGGGTTCCAGACTTGTTGGAAATTGAGCCTGATCATTGTTACATTCATTGGGATATCATTCTGACAACAGATCAAGGGATTGAAGCCATTCGGGACATTTTTATTTTTATTGAAGATAACTGTGACTTAAAAATAGATATTGTTGATGAAGATGGTGAAATTGAATTTGGATCAGATTACAAAAAACTGGGTCAAATTCTTATTGAGCGTAAAGATATTTCATCGGATCTTCTCAAAAAAACCCTTCAAAAGCAAAGACGCCTGGGAGAAATTCTGGTTGAAAGTCATGTCGCGGATCAGGGGCAGGTGGAATCTGCGCTGGCCGAACAAAATCATATCCGAACTGTCAGAGAAAAGCGAATGCAGAATACATCAACCAGCAGTATTCGCGTGGATGCAGATAAACTTGACATACTGGTCGATCTTGTGGGGGAACTCGTTACAGTACAGGCAACGCTGAGCCAAAAAGCTTTTTCCAGTGAAGATACCGAATTAATTGGTATTGCCGAGCAGGTGGAACGGCTCACTGCCGATCTTCGTGATAATACCATGAGTATTCGCATGCTTCCTATCAGTACTACTTTTTCCACATTTAAACGTCTTGTTCGTGACCTTTCAAATGAATTGGGAAAAGAAGTTTCCATGTCTACTGAAGGAGGCAAGACAGAGCTGGATAAAAAAGTGATCGAACGTCTCAACGATCCGATGGTGCATATTATCCGCAATTGTATTGATCATGGCATCGAGTCGCCTGATATTCGTGTAAATGCTGGAAAATCAAGATCTGGAACGATCTCTCTCGTCGCTGTACATTCTGGCGCCAATGTTTTAATTAAAATCTCGGATGATGGTGCGGGTATTGATCCGCAAAAAGTTCGCACCATTGCCTTGGAAAAAGGGATTATCACACCTGAAACAGAGCTATCCGAAACTGAAACATATAATCTGCTTTTTGCCCCAGGTTTTTCGACTGCCAAAACAGTTTCGGATATTTCCGGTCGCGGCGTGGGAATGGATGTTGTCAAAAGCAGCATTGAGACACTTCGTGGCACAATTGAAATTGAAAGCGAAATTGGTGTTGGCACAACCATAACACTCAAATTGCCCCTGACCCTGGCAATCATAGATGGTCTCCTGGTTAAAGTGGGCAAAGAATATTATGTATTGCCCCTTTCAGCGGTTGAAGAATGTGTTGAATTGACACAGGCGGATCGCAATAAATCCAAAGGTCGCAATATTGCCTGGGTGCGTGATGAAATAATTCCTTACATTCCACTTCGAGATATTTTTCAAATTCAATCTCCGCCCCCTTCTATTGAGCAGGTCGTGATCGTTGAAATTGATAATGCCCTCATTGGATTTGTGGTTGATAGCATTATCGGTGAACATCAAACAGTGATCAAATCTCTAGGACGTGTCTATCGTGGCGCAAAAGAATTTTCCGGTGCGACAATTCTTGCTGATGGCTCGGTTGCGCTTATTCTGGATGTTCATCGCTTGAGCTTTCTGGCAGAAACCCTTGAACGCAAAAAGGTTGAACGCTGATATGGCATTTACTTATTTTTTTCGGGATATGCAAACATTAGACATGATCAGCCAGCATGTTGTGCCAGTTCTTCGCACAAGACGATTTATTCATATCTGGGATGCGGGCTGTGCGATGGGGCCTGAACCCTATTCCATTGCAATTATTTTGCGAGAAAATATGGGCCATATGATGTTCCGAAATGTACGTATCCACGCAACAGACATTGATGGCAGCAACCTGTTTGAAAATATTATCAAACATGGCAGTTATCCTGAAGAACAGGTTAAACGCATTCCCAAAGATATTTTAGATCGCTATTTTAAACCTGATAATTTGGGTAATTATATTATTTCTGAAGAGATACGTCGCGCACTCATTTTTAAAAAACACAACTTACTGTCTCTTGAACCGGTTCGGGATGATTTTGGTCTGATTGTGTGTAAAAACGTATTGTTGCATTTTAATCAAGACGAACGAATAAATGTCATAAAAATGTTTCATTCATCATTGGCAAATGATGGTTTTTTCGTTACTGAGCAAACACAAAAACTACCTGAGCCTGTATCTCATTTGTTTCAACAGGTTCAATCAAATGTACAATTGTTTAAAAAAGTATAATTAATTAAGACATAATATTTTGAAAGTACTGAATCTAACGAAAGACAGCCATATTTATACTTCAAATGTTTACTTCGTATTGGGCACGTGGAATGCCATAAATGACATGAATACCCTGGTGGATGTCGGACGCGATCCACAGGTGGTGGAAAAAATCCAACAGACACATACAGGCCTGGGAAAACCAAAACTCAATCAGGTAATTTTGACACATTCACATTACGATCATGCAAGTATGCTTCCGCAAATCAAACAACGATTTCGGCCAACTGTTTTTGCGCATTCTCGCTTCATGGATGGTGTGGACACTTATCTTAATGATTTGGATACTCTCAAAATTGGAGACAATACATGTGAAATTATATATTCTCCAGGGCATAGTCATGATTCCATATGTGTTTATTGTGTAGAGGATGGCATCCTTTTTTCTGGAGATACACCTGTTATTATTCATTCACAGGATGGCTCCTATGAAAATGGGTTTATTTTTGCCCTGGAAAGAATAAATGAGAAGAAAATCAATGTCATCTATCCGGGACATGGTAAGCCCATTGACCAAAACTGTAATGCACTGATTCAACAGACCTTACGAAATGTGAGACCCAAATAAATGATAATTATTATTGTAAACAACAAAGGTGGTACTGGCAAGACAACAACAACTGTTAATTTGTCGGCAGCACTTGCCAACTGTGGCTATCGCGTACTGATGATTGATCTGGATTCACAATCATCCGCATCAGTTTCATTTGGGATTCCCTGGAATAAGCTGGCGCCATCAATTGCAGATGTGTTGTATCAGAAAGTCCCTGTTCATCAGGCCATTCGTCGTTCCATTATGCCAGGCCTGGATATTGTTACCAGCGATATTGAACTGGCAAATTGTGACATTATGCTGTCCGATGTTGTTGGTCGGGAAAATAGACTAAAAGATTGCCTTGATGAAGTTACCCCTTATTACGATTTTGTTCTTTGCGATTGTCCACCATCAATTTCATTGTTGTCGGTAACAGCACTTGTGGCAGCAGACCGGTTTATTGTTCCGGTAACACCTGAATATCTGGCATTGGAAGGCCTGATCAGTTGGATGAATGTTGTCAGGCGTGTTGAAAAAGGCATTGGGACACGCACAGAACTGATGGGCATATTATTGACATTGGTCAATCCAGGTCTGGGCGATACAAAAAAAATTTCTGATTTGATTCGTGAACACTATGGAAAGAGTGTTTTTAAAACAGAAATACTCAAAGATGGTTTGCTGACACAGGCGCCATCTCATGGAAAATCCATATTGGAATATGCGCCCTCATCATCAGGCGCAATAACCTATTCAAAACTGGCAAATGAGGTCATTCAACGTGCGGGTGTTACCTGTCCAGCTAGACAGGACAGACTTTGTGATAGCAATGAATATCAATTTAAATCAGGCCGCCTGGGTAATCTGTAAAAAAAATTAAACCATATTGAGTTATTTGCCATTGTTTTTTCATACATAAGGATTTCTTGAAACTTATGTTTTCCATATCATTCGTTCGTTTTTTGGTTATTGATCGTAGAAACAAGGCAAACCTTGTTTTTACAGTGCTAAAAACCAATTAATTCATGAAATCCTGTTATTTAACATAAAGATTGGAGGCATTTATGGATAAAAGTATATTTGAACGCACAGTTCCCGATACATCAGAACAAACATCTGAGCGGGTACCAGAACCTCAAAAAGCGCCAGCACCTGAGGTATCATCTTTAGAAATGAACAACTTGCGTGCTGCCCTGAATCAAGCAAATACAAAAGGGCGTGTGTTGGATATCATCCCGACCCCGGTTATGACCATTGATAAAGATTTTAAGGTCACCTATTTGAATCAGGCAGGTCTTGACATTGTTAAACTGACACCTGACAGTGTGATTGGTAAACGTTGTTATGAAATATTCAATACTGAACATTGCAACACACCCAACTGTCAGGTGGCTAAAGCCATGCGCGATAACAATGTTTTTACCAGTGATACGATCGCAAATTTATCTTCAGGAAAGCTGCCTATTCGTTATACAGGGGCGCCCTTAAAAGATGAAAATGGTCATATCATCGGCGGGTTGGAATATGTACTGGATATCACAAAAGAAGTTATGGTTACTCAGTCTGTGACACAATTATCTGATGCTGCTCAGGCCGGACAACTGGATTCTCGGGCTGATCTGGATCAATTTGATGGTAATTATCGTAACATTGTCAAAGGCATTAATGATACCCTTGATGCTGTAATCAGTCCATTGAATGTCGCTGCCGAATACATTGATCGGATTGGTAAAGGAGACATCCCTGAAAGAATTACTGATGACTATAAAGGTGATTTTAACGAAATTAAAAACAATCTCAATCTTTGTATTGATTCTATCAATGGGCTTATCAATGAAGCTGGCATGCTTACAAAAGCCGCCAAAGAAGGCCAACTGGATATTCGGGGGGATGCTTCAAAATTTTCCGGAGATTATGCCGGCATTGTTCAAGGTGTGAATGATACCCTGGATGCTGTGATCGGACCTCTTAACGTTGCGGCAGAATATATTGATCGGATTGGTAAGGGAGATATTCCTGAAAGAATCACTGATGACTACTATGGTGATTTTAACGAAATTAAGAACAATCTTAATTTGTGTATTGATTCGGTCAATGGGCTTATTGCAGAGACTGGTTTGCTGACAAAGGCTGCTAAAGATGGCCAACTTGATATTCGGGGGGATGCCTCAAAATTCTCCGGCGATTATGCTGGCATTATCCAGGGCATAAATGATACCCTTGATGCTGTCATTGGACCGCTCAATGTTGCAGCAGAATATATTGATCGGATCGGCAAGGGCGATATCCCAGAAAGAATCACTGATGACTATCATGGGGATTTCAACGAAATTAAGAATAACCTTAACCTTTGCATTGATTCTATCAATGGGCTGGTCGCTGAAATAATTAAAATGACTGACGTCTCCATTCATGGTCGTCTGGATGTTCGAGGCGATTTCAATAAATTCAGCGGAGATTATCAGGGCATTATTAAGGGCATTAATCAAACTGTTGAAACGCTTGTCAGTCACATTGATAAAATTCCAACGCCTGTGATGATTATTGATAAAGACTTTGGCATTCAATATATAAACCAGACAGGCGCCAGTATTATTGGCTTGCCGCAAGAGCAATTAATTAACCAAAAGTGCTATTCCCATTTTAAGACCAATGATTGCCAAAATTCAGGATGTGCATGCGGCCGCGCAATGATGAGCGGCAAAACTGAAACCAGTGAAACAGATGCACATCCTGGAAAGCATGATCTTGATATCAAATACACCGGTACAGCCATTCGGGACCAAAAAGGGGATGTTTGTGGGGCATTGGAAATTGTCATTGATCAAACTGAAGTCAAAAAAGCCATTGCTGATGCACAAATAAAAGTAGAATATTTAAATAATGTTCCCACCCCGGTTATGATCATTAATAAGGAATTCACTGTTCAATTTATTAATCCAGCGGGTTCCAAGGTACTCAATCGCACACTTGACTCTTGCATTGGCCAAAAATGTTTTAATCTTTTTAATACCAAACATTGTCAAACACCTGAGTGCCAAGTTGCCAAAGCCATGAACCAGAATTGCATTTGCACAGGTGATACCACTGCGAGACTGTCCACCGGCGAACTACCTGTTCGCTATACTGGTGCGCCACTTAAAGATGCATCTGGAAATATTATTGGCGGCTTAGAATATGTCATCGACATTACAAAAGAAATGGATGTTACCAATGGCGTGTTGAATCTCGTTGATGCCGCATTGGATGGCAAGTTGGATACCCGAGCCAATTCTGAGGATTTTGAGGGCAATTACCAACGTATTGTTAAAGGAGTTAATGACCTGCTTGATGCAGTTATCAGTCCATTGAATGTGGCTGCGGAATATATTGATCGTATCAGTAAGGGAGATATTCCTGATAAAATCTCAGATACCTATAAAGGCGATTTTAATGAAATAAAAAATAATATTAACATGCTCATTGATGCCATGAATAATGTCACGAAACTGGCACAGGATATCGCAATTGGTAAAATGAACATTTCGGTTGTGAAACGTTCTGATCGAGATACCCTCATGATCGCCATTTCAGATATGCTGGCATCCATGAAAAGAATCGTGTCAGTAACCAAAGAAATCGCCCAGGGAAATCTACGTATTCAGGTGAAAAAACGCTCTGAAGAAGATGAATTAATGAGCGCATTCCGAATGATGATACGTGACTTAACCAATATTGCAGAAAATGTTCAAACTGCTGCCAGTCAAGTAGCTACCGGCAGTCAGGAAATCAGCGCCAGTGCGCAGCAAGTTTCACAAGGGTCCACCGAACAGGCAGCCAGTGTTGAGGAAGTTTCCAGCTCGATGGAAGAAATGAGCAGTACAGTCTCTCAAAATGCTGACAATGCCAGAGAAACAGCCGCTATTGCCAGCAAAGCTGCTGTTGATGCCCAGGAAGGTGGTAAATCGGTTGTTGAAACAGTTTCTGCCATGCGTAGCATTGCTGAAAAAATTAGTATTATTGAAGAAATTGCTCGTCAAACAAATATGCTGGCATTGAATGCCGCAATTGAGGCTGCTCGTGCTGGTGAACATGGTAAAGGCTTTGCTGTGGTTGCTGCTGAAGTCCGCAAACTGGCTGAACGAAGTCAGTCCGCTGCAAAAGAAATTAGCACTTTATCTGGCACCAGTGTTGAAATTGCTGAAAAAGCTGGCAAGGTGATCCAGGAAATTGTTCCAGGCATTCAGAAAACTGCAGAACTGGTTGAAGAAATCAACGTTTCCAGTGCCGAACAGGCGGATGGTATTCAGCAGGTGACTAAGGCCATACAACAGTTGGATCATGTCATTCAACAAAGTGCCAGTATTTCAGAAGAAATGGCATCAACCAGTGAAGAACTGACCGCTCAGGCTGAACAATTGCGTGAAGCCTCTGCATTTTTCAAAATTGATAGCAGAGGGGCGGCATCTCCTCGAACGATTCAACACGCGCCCAAGCAAAGTTTCAAACCTGAACGAAAGATTACACCTGGCATTTCTGCACCGGTTCCCAAAAATCAATTTGAATTTGATGACAGTAATTCCGGGGTCATGTTGGATATGAATGATGATGATAGTGATTTTGAACGCTATTAAGAAAGGAGAAAGCTATGGCATCAGAGGAATCCATTCAGTCCAACCAGTATTTGACTTTTGTTTTGGATAAGGAAGATTTTGCCCTTGAAATTATGAAAGTCAAAGAAGTTCTGGATTATATCAATATTACGCGTGTGCCGAGAATGCCGGGTTATTTGTGTGGCGTGATCAATCTTCGTGGAAATGTCGTGCCAGTAATTGATTTGCGGCTCAAACTCGGGATGACCAAAATTCAACGTACTGTGGATACCTGTATTGTCATTATGGAAATCCACATCGATGGCGAACTTATACAAATGGGCGCATTAACCGATGCGGTTAAAGGTGTCATCGAACTGGAATCTCACAATATTGTTTCTGCACCCAAACTTGGCACACGACTGAATACAGATTTTATCCGAGGTATGGGCAAACAGGACGATCAATTTATTATCATTTTAGATATTGATCGCGTTCTGTCAGTTGATGATATCACTGTTTTGCAGGATGTTAAAGATTTGACCCAAAATATTGAGTAATTTTTCAAAAACGAAACGTTCGAAAAATATCATGCGCATAGATTACCTACAAAAAATTCAGCTCGTGTAGAGACGTAGCAGTCTACGTCTCTACAGTACAACATTTTTTGAATGGGGAATTTTTTTTAGAATGTTCCTATACAATTCAAAAGGATCTTTAAATGCACAAAAACAATTCAGTTATGCCAGCCTCAACCGCATTGGCTGGTGAACTTTCTGACCGAGAGTTTCAACTGTTCAGTAAATTTATCTATGACCAGTGCGGTATTAAACTGCCCCAGATAAAAAAAACAATGCTCACTGTACGTCTGGCAAAACGACTTCGTGCACTGAAAATTAAATCATTCAGCCAATATTATAAATACATTACCAGTAATGAAGGACGAAAAAAGGAGTTGGTGGACATGATTAACGTGGTCACAACCAACAAAACCAATTTTTTTCGTGAATCCAAACACTTCGATATACTGGTTCAAAAAGTCATTCCCGAATTACTACGTTGCCAGCCTGATATTCGATATAAATCTCTCAACATTTGGAGTGCAGGTTGCTCAACAGGTGAAGAACCTTACACCATAGCAATGGTTATGGATGAATATGTTAATAACCAAATGTCTCTAAACTATGCAATTCTTTGTTCAGATATTTCCACACGGGTTTTACAAAAAGCCGCAAAAGGAATATACGAAGATGCTTTACTTGAAGGTATTCCCAATCAGTATGTAAGAAAATACCTGATGCGGGGAAAGGAAAAAAATAAAGGTAACAATCGCATTGTTCCTGAACTCCGAAACCATCTGACATTTCGACGAATTAATTTAAATGAGGGCACCGATTTTGGTATTAAAACCTTAATGCATATTATTTTTTGTCGCAATGTAATCATTTATTTCGATCGTGAAACACAAGTCAATTTATTCAATAAGTATTATAATCAATTGTATCCAGGAGGATTTCTATTTATTGGCCACTCTGAAACACTTCATGGTATTAATGATCGATTTATACCGGTTGATGTTTCTGTGTACAGAAAGCCTTTGAAATAATAAACACCTTTTGTTCCTTTCAGTCCCTCTTGTTTCTACTCACTCTGCTGAACATCATTATCTATTCAATAAAATTTTGTTTACAGGATAATTATATCATTGTATTATTGCGCAACTTGTTTTCATACAATCGTATGATATATGTGTTGATAAGGAATGCGCGAAAAAATTCGTTCCAATCTATATGACGCGACAGTCGTGAGTTTTTGAAAATTTAATTTCTGCAATTCACTGATAGCTGGTATGTTGAAATTGTTGAAAACATAACTCCCAGATTGGGGAAATAATTTTTCGAACATCCAGCAGATAAAGGAAATCACCTTGCCCATCCATTGGATGTGCCCAATAAACAAATGATTATCATTAACAATATGCAAGACAATAGAATTATTAAGTCAGAATTGGACTATTTACGTGATCATTTCTGGCAATCAGATTGCCTGGAAACTATTCATACAAAAAATTCTGAAATGAAAAAAATCTACAATAAAATCCGATCTGTTGCGCCCACCAAAAGCACTGTATTATTGACCGGTGAGACAGGAACAGGTAAAGGGGTTCTCGCAAAATTAATCCATCGGCATAGTAATCGACAGGATAAACAATTTATTAGCGTACACTGCGGGGCAATTCCCGATAACCTGATTGAAAGTGAATTTTTTGGTCACGAAAAAGGCGCTTTTACAGGCGCTATTAAAAAACGTACTGGCAAATTTGAAATAGCAAATGGGGGTACTATTTTTTTGGATGAAATCGGCACGATCAAACAGGCTGCCCAAATTAAACTGTTACAGGTATTACAGGATAAGGAATTTTATTCGGTCGGCAGCGAAATATCAATTAAAACAAATGTTCGTGTCATTGCTGCAACCAATGTTGATTTAAAAGCATTGAGTGAAAAGGGACAGTTCCGACAGGATCTATATTATCGTTTAAATGTTTTTCCTTTAGAAATCCCTTCTTTAAGAGACAGAATTGAGGATTTACCCTATTTTGTAGACTTTTTCTTAAAACGATTCAATCAATTTCATCAAAAAGGCATTAACAGAGTATCGCCGCAAGTTATCAATGCATTGATGCAATATGAATGGCCAGGAAATATAAGAGAATTGGAAAACTTGATAGAACGTGCTTATATATTGGAAACATCCAATATGTTAACCCCTGAAAGTTTTCCCAATGAGTTTTTCGAAGATGCAAATACTATTGCTTATTTACAGGTTGATACTTCAATCCCTCTTGCCCAGGTGAGAAAAAAAGCGATTGAAGATGTTGAACGAAATTATTTAAAAGAAGTCCTCTCAAAAAATAAAGGCATAATCAATACATCTGCTCAGGAAACAGGTGTTTCAGTTCGTCAGTTTCATAAACTTATGATTCGTTATGGTCTGAGAAAGGAAGACTTTAAAATTAAAAAAATATAAGTAAGGAATGCTCTGAAAATAAGTTCCTCATTTCTGAAAGAGTCAATTCTATTCATTTTGAACCTGGATTACGCTGAAGAAGATGAATAAGATGAAATCAAACACTTTTAATTCATCTTATTCA
>Ga0272440_1003525_pt1 | contig 11657 bp, 3 predicted proteins | sample SSMMMBAug17_FD_192440 | JGI IMG/M metagenome (GOLD analysis project Ga0272440, IMG submission 192440) | Marine sediment archaeal communities from Little Sippewissett salt marsh, Falmouth, MA, United States - SSM-MMB-Aug17 | ecosystem: Environmental > Aquatic > Marine > Wetlands > Sediment ... | reverse complement strand
ATTCAAGCATAAAGAGTATCTCAGCATTTATGATTTGGCATATCTTGATCATGAGATAGCGGAAGCGATGGCAAATAATAATAATCAACGTGTTGCGATTGGTCATTATTTAGATGAAAATGAAAAGACGATATGGATGAATGCTTGCGTTAAATATGGTTGGCGTAACTGTTTAGGGAATTCTCCAACGTTATCAAAAAATGAGTCTATCCAAGATTGTGTAAGCAAGATGACCGCATGTACTAATGATTCTAAGTTTATAGAAATGATAAAAAAGAGACAAAAGGAACAAGGAAAAAAGGAACTAATAACCATTTATGATTGTTTTGAATGGGCAGGTTTTCATGGTCCCGTTACATGGGGCTGGAAGAACTTGCCACTGACAAACGGGCTAATAGAAGAAGTCTGTCATGGCATTGTCTGGAAAAGCGACGAAAACAATAAATAAAATTCTAACGAGCTGTTGCTTTCCGATGGTAGATTCGATGCCTCGCCCCAAGGAATGCGGCGTTTGATATATGTTGAAAAAGAAGGGTTTAAGTATTTTGAAGCTGAAGAACTGAAGAATGAATTTTATGATCCCATGGCTGTTAAAAAGGTTTTAAAAAAATATACCCAATAGACTAAAAAACGTTAGGCACAAAGCCTTCACTACAGTTGGGGGAGTTTGTGGATATAGAAAAAAATAATGGGGCACCTTAATTATTAATTATTTAATAAAATAAAAAGCAACAGAAAGATTACGAAATATAATAATTAAGATGCGAACCCTTCTCGCTTACTTCCCACGCGTAATAATTATTTTAAATAGGGTCGGACCAAGTAAAAACTTTTAAGCGTCTGTTTTATTTTATGAGAATAATTTTGTTGGATTGGCTAAAAAAGGCTCTTAGATACCCCATTTTGATAGCGAAATGGACGTTTTCAGAGGAAATTTTGGCCAATATTAATATTATGGTGGGAAATTGAGAAAACTGGGGCTGCTGCAAAATTGAAATTGTGGACAAATATTGAGTAGATAAACAGCCTTCGAGCGGATTCCGATATCGCTTCATTGCTCAACAGATTGTTCATTTGCTATAAAATTTCGTTGAGATTGTGATCTTCGATAGACTGACATCGCGTAAAACACATTTTACATAACCAAACGGTTCAGCGGATTCGCTGACGCTCACCGCTGACCTTGTTGTTGAACTAAGCTAACGCAGCAAAAACTTTAACCGTGCAAATATGTTTAACTATCTAAAATAATATCATTTTTAACTAATTTGTTCGGAAAAAACAAGGGGAGCTTTTCCTAATTGCAAAAACAATGCCATTTTTTGGTTATAGATAAAAAAGTTCAACAAGCCGATCAAGCGGACTCCACTCGTCGAGAAAAAAGCAGCTATACGCTGCTTTTTTTGTCGACATCGTTACGCCGCTTATCTATATATTATGCCCTGAAGTTGAGAGGGTACAATAATCTGGCATCAACGGGTAATTTAAAAAAATATTTGAACCCATTTTGCGGTTATCTACATACTTGTAGGGGGAAGGTATGAAAAAGATTATTTGCTTGTTTACTGTTTTTTTCTATTCATTGGCTTGGGGAAATTTAACCCTTCAGTATTCTTATGATGAAAATGGTCGTGATACAGGATTCTCTCTATCAGGTCATTATTTTGAAGGCATACCACTTGAAAGTTATAGCGTAACGTATGGATACGACGAATTTGGTCGGATTAATTCAGTCACATGGAATATAGACGGGTTCTCTGAAACCACAAAATATACATACCTGCCGAACTCGGATTTAATTTCGCATGTGAAAACAGGTGACCTTTTAATTACCTATACATATGAACCAAATCGAAACTTACGCACCCAGGTTCAAAATAAATACAAAGATAATATTATCTCACAGTATGATTATCAATATGATGAATTAGGGCGTAGAAAATACGAAATACAACAAGGATCGGTTTTTACCAAAAGCGCTGTATGTATTTACAGCTTCAACGACAAAAATGAGCTCGAAAGTTGTAAGCAATATTTTGGAAGAACAGACATAGCGGCAATAAACGATCAAACTCCTGCGGATAAGGAATTTTCATACCAATATATATTAGAGCTAAAGGGGACAAAGCAGTCTTTAGAGCATATTCTCTTGCAAATCCTCCATATGAAAAAGATGTATTAAAATTTACAATTCGTATTGCTACTCCGCCTCCTGGAAAAGCTGATATCCCGCCAGGTGTTGGCTCTTCATATGTATTTAATTTAAGACCAGGTTCTAAAGTATCATTAAGCGGCCCATATGGTGATTTTTTTGTTAATGAAACTAATAGAGAAATATCTTTTATTGGTGGTGGAGCAGGTATGGCTCCAATGAGATGCCATATTCTTCATCAATTACATACTGAAAAAACTAGTAGAAAAATTACATTTTGGTATGGCGCCAGATCAAAATCTGAAATGTTTTATGATGAAGAATTTTCAGAACTAGCACAAAATTACAATAATTTTTCATATTATGTAGCTCTTTCTGATCATCAACCAGAAGATAAATGGGAAGGGCTTGTTGGATTTATTCATCAATGTCTTTATGATAATTATCTTAAAACACATGATGACCCAACTGAAATTGAGTATTATCTTTGTGGACCGCCAATGATGATCGATGCAATAGAAAATCTACTTTTTGATATAGGGGTTGAATCTAATATAATTTCTATTAGATATGCACACAATGAAGCAATGTTTCTAAAAAGTATAATTGCTCCATTAAAAATATATTTAAAATATTTAAATGATTCACATCTTAAATTAATAACTTGTTTCTGATTATAATTTCTGATTTGGAGATGCTATTCTTCCCCCTGAGAGGGCGTAACATACCATTATAACCTCATTATAACCAATTCCCCAATAGAATAAATGCAGACCAATAAGCTGGATGATTAAATTTTGTATCATAAATATATTGTTTTTGAATAGATTGAAAAATCTGTGCCTTTGTTATCATTTTTTTGTCATATTTGTTTTTAATGCCTTTAAAAAAATCAACCATAAACAAATATGAAAAATCATCCAGTACAGACCATAGTGAGCCAATAACACTTTTAGCTCCTGACTTTATTGCAATTCCTGAAAATCCTAATGAACTTTGATCATTTCCTTTGCTGGTCTGACATGCATCCAATATTAGTAATTCAGTTCTGTTTTTACGAAACATTCCAAAACGAATCATTTTTTCAAGGTCATTCATATAAAGTTTATCATCAAATGTTTTTATAAATGTCTTTTCCTGCAAGCCATCGAATTTTGCATGTGTACTTAATATTATAACAGAATAACTGTTTTGTTTAAACTCATTTATAATCATATTTTTACTAAACGCTTCATCTAACATAATTTTTCCATTGCCCATTATATCTCTAATTGCATATAATTCTCTTTTTACCATTGGTAATTCGGTAATTCCCCCAAGAAAAATCTCTTCAGGCATGATTTCCTGCTTTTTCATATCTGTAATTAAAAGTGCAGGAACATTGACGATTGCATATTCTTCAATCAAAAAATGATCTCCATCATACAGTGCTGAAAAAGGAATATTTCGTAATTCATCTGTTGGAACAAAAACAAGTGTTTTGATGTTATAATTTTCAAAATACTTTAGACTGGGGCGAATGATATAATCATACAGTTTTGAGGCAATATTTGTATTATAAGGCGGTAATTTTTTATATTTTAAATCTTTTTTATCAATTTCAAGACTATTTCTAAACTCTTTTATTAATGAAACAAAGTCTTCATTATTGATAAATGGTTTTGATATTTGAACTATTTGATCTGGTAATGTAATTAAAACATTCAATTCATTCTTAAGGATTATTGGATGGATTATGGCTGTTTCAGAAAGTCCATTATCTATAGTTTTCATGCCTTTTTTATATAACATCAGACACTCGTCTTTAAAATAATTTTGAATTTCTGTACTGATCCAGGTTTCAATAACATTTCGCGTTTCTGTTAATACTTCTTGTTCGTTTTCTATATTATTATCAGAAGTTTTTAGAAATAATAATTCAAGGTATTCTTTAAAGATTGGTTTAATTTTTTTATCAAAATATTTATGAGGTTCATTTCTATAACCAGAAAAAAAATAGTGGCTAATCCCAGGTGGCCTTATTTCATCGTTATTACAGGAGTAACAGGATTGAAATAATGGATTAATTAAATTTATTGCATACTTGTATGATTCAAAAGAACGATTAGTTTTTCCCATTTTATTATAAATTCGTCCTGATTGTTGATACCATAAAACAAGAATTTCATCAGCATTCACAAAATTTGCATAAAAAATTGCTTTTTGTGTTGCTTTCAATGCCTGTTTATAATTTTTTTCATCTTCATAAATCTTTCCCATCATACCAAATACTTGTGATGCAATATAATTGTTTTCCAATGATAATGCTTTCTTTTCAGCAAAAGATAAGTATTTATGAAATTTAAAAACTGGTTTAATATTTTTCAATTCTTTATTTGATTTCCAAAGAATCAGACTAAGTGAAATTAAGTCTAAAGGATCTATTTCATTTTCATCTATTGATAATTCAACATCTTGTAAACATTTTTCTCTATATTTAATCATATCATCTTTGTTTATATCATTTTTAATCATCAGTGTTTTTAAACGATTAATTTGTACTTTTATTGATAATTTATCACTTGCTTTAGACTTTTTTGTATGATCTAATATTTCAATAGACTTTGAAAATAATGACATAGCTTTATCATAATCCATTTTAATTGCTAAAAATATTCCCATTTGATTTAAAACCATTGCTTTGATAAAAGCATTTTTAGTTTTTTTTGCTTGTTTAATTAAATATTTTACTTTTGAATAATCTGTAATGTAATTTTTATTTGGGTTGAATTTTTTTAAATGCTTAGTCAAGCAATCATTAAAAAGAGTATTACCCATTGCCAGAGAAAGATCACATAATGAATTGAAATAAATTGATTCAAGATAGGCAGTCCTATAGCTTTCTATTCGAGGATATAGATTTAATAAAATTCTATCAGCATTTTTATAGAATCCCAGTTTCATGTATGATATTGCAATGCCAATCATTGTTTCAACATATAATTGATTTTTGCTTAATTCATCCATGCTGCTATTTTTCAAAAATAATAAGGCACTTCGAAGATGTTTTATGCTTTGCTTATAATAACCATTTAAAAAGCTTGACTCACCTTTCACAATCTCAATAATACCTGTTTGTTTGACCTTATTGGAAAATTGAAAATTTCCTGGAATCCAGTCTTCTGGATGAAAAGAAATACCACTTTGCCCTTCATATATTAATCGACCTATTGAATCTCCAGATCGTTTATCACATGCAGTTGTTAATAAATCAGATGCATCCATGAACATTTGAGAAGGCTCTAAAATATCTTTTTCAACATTAATATCTGGTGAATGAATATAAATATTACCACTCATACCTAACTCTGAATCAGCCTGAACAATACTATCATTTGACTTTATAAACTGACCAGAGGCAATATAAATATTTCCACCACTTCCTTCAAATGCATTGGCAGTAATTTTACTATGATTCAAAATCATTTGATCTGAATTTGAATAAATATTTCCGCCATTACCTGATCCACTGCGAACACTTGTATTTATTGAGCTTTGTTGTAAATAAACTGAACCTTGACTTTTGACATTAATCATACCATTATCTTGATCATTTAGGCCTGCGCGTGAATTAACAGCTTCAGTTGTTAATTGACTGTTACTCAATAATTTTATATTTTTATTACAATCAATATTTATCTTTCCAGCTATTCCACCATCTTGTTCAGCATAGCTTCCAGAAGAAATTGTGCCTTGATTTTCAAGAATAAGTTTTGATGATTTAATGGAAATATTGCCTGCATTACCACTTGCAAAGCTTGATGTTGTTATTTCACCATGATTTTTGATTTTGATATTATTACCAACATTAATATCAATATTACCGGCATCACCTTCTTGTTTAGCAAAAGAGGATATGGCGCTTGAAAAACCAAGCTCAGGAATAGATTCTTTTAGATTTTCTCCTTGAATAAGCATTGAATTTGAAATGGAAATACAAATATCTCCTCCTTCCCCAGGACTTCTTGATCCTGCAACTATTTTTCCACCATCCATCAAAATCATATCGTTGGATTTAATTATAATATTTCCTGCTTTTCCAGCATTTTTTATATTTTCATCGCCATTACCTGAAAAAGAAGTAAAAGAACATGAATTGTCGTTATTTTTTGCCGACCCCCCTAAAAAAAGACTTGCACTTGCTTCGATTGTAATATCACCTGCTTTTCCTTGACCATAGGTTTGAGACCCAAAACCAGAACTTTCATTAAAATAAATATTTCTTCCATGAGCCTCAATATTTCCTGCATTATTTTTTCCAAATGAAACTGTAATAACAGTACTATCTTTTGAAAATTTAATATCTTCCAATGATTTTATTAATATATTTCCAGAATTTCCACCATAATATGACATCGATCTGATTTCGGAATGATCAACTATTATTTCTTTTGCTTTAATAGTTATAAAGCCTGCGTCAAAGTGTGACATTATTGTATCAGCATGAATGTAACTATCTTTTAATTCTATTTTTCCACCAATTAATGCAATACTTCCACTTCCATTTTTTTCAAATTTGAATTCATCCATCATGATTGGTCCTTTAATATCAATAAATTCGATCATTTCTGTATCAATAGTTAAAATTGCGTTATCCAATAATTTTTGCTCTTGTTCTTCTATAGGAATGATTTTTATTTCTCTAGCTGTTGTAGGACAAAATAAACCACTAACATTAATTTCAGCATTATTTCCAAATATGATTCCATTTTGATTAATCAAAAATAGATTTGCATTTTGAATATCACATGTTATTTTTCCATTTATATTAGAGGGAGATACATCTTTGATATAACTTACTATGTGACGAATAGTTTCATCTCCTTTAAATATAACATGATCATTTTTCATTACATTAAATTTACTAAAATAATGTGACAATATATTCTCATTTAATTGACCAAAATCTTGTTTAATAATTATTTGATTTTCTATTGGTTTAATACTTTCAGAGTGGCCTTCAAGTCTTATCTCACTATATACATCTTGAAAAATATTTATTACCATAACAATTAATAATCCAACTACAGTGATTTTAGACATAACTATTATTCTCCAATCAATGTCATCAAATATAATATATCGTTCAGATATATGGGGCATACTGTCTCATTTTTCTCAGGTTCTATTGAAGATAAACGTTTTAATGCAATGATAATATCATCAAGATTTGTCATGTTATCGTTATTCATATCAATAATATATTTTCGTTCTAGAAAAATTTCATTATCGTTTGTTCCTTCTTGATAACTACTTTCTTGAACATAAATAGGCCTGATTTCGTTATGGAAGCATGGAACAGAAATACTCAACGTGAAATAATTCTTTGAGAAATTACTATTACCAAATACAAGTACATTATCATTTATAGAAAAAGCTGCGTCAGACAATTTTCCTTTATCGTCAATATAAGTAATAGTAACATCATTTTTACTAATTTGTATTGTATTATTCGCAATAAAAGCATGATAGACACCATATCCAGGACTTACATAATTATTAATCGATAATTTAAACGCATCAGATGAACTCATCATTCCAAATGAGTCAACAGCCTGTACTTTCCAAAACACAGTATGTAAATCCCAATCAAATGGTAATTTTATTGGAAAAAAGGTATTATCTGTTTCATAGAAAATGACATTGTTTGAAATCATTTGCCATTCATCTGCACAATAATCACCATCCAGAGAGAAACATATTCGATAATGAACTTTATGATTATCAGGGTCTTTGACATTTTTCCAGGATAGCCATGTATAAAGCAGATGATCAGCATCAGAAAGCTGCCACATAACACCATCAGTTGATGTAACAATATTATCTAAAGGAGAAATAATTTGTACTTTGTCTGGAGCTGAATTACCAGTATAATTTCGATATACATTAGTTTCCATAATTGGCGAAACTTCATAAGTTTTTAAATCTTTGATAAAATAAAGAATCTGATATCGTCCTGGCTTTTCAAACAATTCTATATCTTTAAATTGATCTTCTTCTTTAACGTGTTGTTTTATATTAACCCATGGCCATTCATAGCGATACATGGTCTTATTATCATGTGATGTAAATTCAATTCTAGTTGTAGGGCTGTAAGGAATATCCGGAAGACTTAGTGTTATTTGTCCCTGCGTTTGGTCTTCATGATAATCAGGTGTTTTTATCTCAATCCACATGCTGACAAACTTTGAGTTATTTGGGATTGCCCAGGGGAAACGTTCTGAATGTCCATTTTTATCCAAATATATTGTATCAGCGACTTGAACGAAATTAACACTTTCATGATAAGTGTTGGTTATTTGTTCTGGACTTACTCCCATAATAATTTTACTGGCAATTTCGCCATCACTATTATAAGTTTGAAGATTATTTGATCCAGAATAATCTCCATTATCATCTAATAATGGGTGTTGAGAAGAAAGATTAAATGGCGCTGCATTCACACTAACGTCTTTAATATTTTTAGTATATATTTCTGTCATTTTTACTGCATATGAAAAACTATCTGCAAGAGTGTATCCTTTTCCTAATTGTTTAAATAGCTCTGAAATAAAAAATTCACCCTCTCTCACAGGCTTATCAAAAAGTGATGTATCATTTTTATCAATAGGGCCTTTGTAGGAGTATTCATTTTCAGCAGCACTGGTAATTATTATCCGATTATCTTTTGATAAGTCATCAATAAATGAACCTGAATAGCAAAATCCTAATATAATAATAATTTCTTTCATTTCTCTATTGATCTTTTTCAGACTATCTTCAAGTTCAGTTATCCAATCGTTTAATTCTATTGCAGTTATATCTTTCTCACCAAGTAAAAATTTATCTTTTTCACCATGATCAACAAGAACAATATACAAATGTCCTGGGCTTTTTGTAAGTTTATCTTTAGCCCAACTCGTAATTGATTTTTTAATCTCAGTTTCATCATGATTTTCTATAAAAATATCTGAATTTTCATCTTTAATATCTTTATCAGTAAAAAACATAATATCTTCTTTCAAAATTCCTCTTTTTGTAGCTACTTTGTAAACATATTGTGATGTTTTGTAATGGGAATAAAGACCTTCATTTCCAGAAGCTTTACCTTGAACAATTATTGCATAGCCAGCAGAAGGTATTACATCTATATTTAGTTGTTTTGTTGTTGGTAATTCATATGCATCAGAGCTGATTGTTGGAATAATTTTCCATGTTCCAAGAGCATTTAAATTTATGTCTGTTATAACAAAATGACCATCTTTATAAGTTTCAGATTTTTTTACTGAAACATTAGAACCTTCTGGAGGCATAAAAGAAAGATGTATTTCAATTCCTGAAATATCTTCACAAGGATATTCAGGATCAACTTTTCCACTAATCCAAATGCTTTGATTCATTTTAGCAATTTTTCTTCCATCAATAGCTATGGAAATTTCTGCTTTTTGAAAAGTTCTTGTAAGAGGATCACTGCTTGATTTCTGATAACATGTATTACCATTCCAACTTGCTTGTATTTGCCATGAACCTTCTGCAACAATTTCCTCGCAATTGAGGATTGTTTCAAAATTACCATCTTGTTTTGTTTCTAATCCTTTTTCAAAAGAATATTTTTTAGTCTTTCCAGTTATCCATATATTTTGTCCGCCAATACCACTTATTGGTTGATCATTTAAATCAACAACAGTGCCTGTTATTTTTAAAGGCATACCAATTTTGTATATATAAGATTGATCTGATTCAAGAATAATTTTTGTTGGTTTTGTTCCATAAGTAAATGTTGTTGTTGTATAACTTTCATTTCCAGCGTAATCTTTTGAATAAACAGTAATTGTATATTGCGTGTTATCAAAAAATTTTATATCAGATGTATCATATTTCCAATCTTTATGGTCATATAAACCGAATGTACCTTCAGGTATAATCCATGTTTGGTCATCCTGCCATGAATTGTTTTCCGGGTTATAATAGTAATTACTGTCATCATTTAAGGTAAATTGAACAGTATAATCTTCAGAAATATCATATGCTTTTCCTCTGATTGCATTTAATTCTTGAATGCAATCACTTGAAGGTGTGCTTATTTGAATTTCCGGTAAAGTGCCATCCACATATATACTACAAAAATCAGCTAAATTAGCATCAGGATCGAAATTTAAATCAACATTTTCACCCTTTTCATTTTTAAGTGCAGCACCATCTGATAATTTAATAGATGAAATATTTAAATGTCTTGTGAAATCACCTTTTTGAACTTTGTAAACAAATTCCAGTTTTGTAAGTTCAGAAAAGTTTGAAACAGTTTCAATATGATTTTTTTTAGTACCTGTGTCTATTTCAATTATTAAATTTCCATTTGTGATAAAAACAGGTTCTGAAAATTCAATTGTTATAGGAATACTGTCATTCAATGAATGGATAATATTATTTTCAAAAGATGAAATGGATTTAATTGTAAATCCACCAGGATCAGGAATTGGCGGGTTATTTTCCCATCCAGGATTTCTTTCTTCTATAAATGATGTTAATTCTTGTGATTTTGAATAATATGAACACTTTTCATCAAATATAATCCATGATAAATTTTTCAATCTTGTTAATTCAAATGGGATTTCAATTGGTCCTGTCTCATCCAAACATCTAATCGATAAAAAATTTAAATTGACTAAATCTTTTAATACCAAAAATGATTCAAAATTATTAAAACAACTTATAGACAATCTGTTTAAAGTTTGTAACTTGCTTAAGCTTGAAGGGCAATTTAATGGTATTGAATCTAAATATAACTCTTGTATTTCAGTTAAATTTTTAAAATCTATATCTAAAAAGGGATCATTTATAAAGGAGAATAGTTGATTACTCAAATCTAATACTTTTAATGTTTGTATTTTAAATATTTTTTCAGATAAATCTATATGTGTTGTATAATTATAAGATAAATTCAATTTTTCTAAAAATTTAAAATCAGCTATACTTAATGATATAGATGTAATTATATTTGATGATATATCTAATTCTTTAAGAGAAGTCATTTCATATGGAATTGATGACAGTTGATTGTTTGAAATATTAAGATATTTTATGTTATTAAGTGATTGGAATTGTGCAGGCAATTCGGATAAATTATTATGTGATAAATCTAGTTTATACAAATTTGACAAATTTTCAATATACGTTGGCAATAAGTCCAATTGATTAAAAGATAAATCAAGTTCATATAGATTTATCAATCTACTCAAGGATTCTGGCAATAAGTCTAATTGATTAAAAGATAAATCAAGTTCATTTAGATATTTCAAACTACCAAAAGAATCAGGTAATGATGATAGCTTATTATTATTCAATTGAAATTTTGTTAGTTTAACAAAATTACCAATAGATTCAGGCAGTGATGATAGCTGGTTATTATATAAATAAAGGTCTGTAAGGTTAACAAGATTACCAATAGATTCAGGCAGTGATGATAGCTGGTTATTATATAAATAAA
>Ga0272440_1003524_pt1 | contig 11658 bp, 7 predicted proteins | sample SSMMMBAug17_FD_192440 | JGI IMG/M metagenome (GOLD analysis project Ga0272440, IMG submission 192440) | Marine sediment archaeal communities from Little Sippewissett salt marsh, Falmouth, MA, United States - SSM-MMB-Aug17 | ecosystem: Environmental > Aquatic > Marine > Wetlands > Sediment ... | reverse complement strand
ACGCTGGATCAGTTGCTTCCTCATCAGTTATCCATTTGCCTGTAACACTGGAAATCCATCTGATTTTGGGGGGTTTTAATTCTACTTTTTTTAGTTTATTAAATAATGGCCCAACAATGGGATTCATCATTTTGGAATGAAACGCCAGATTTGTTGGTATTCGATAGCACTGAATATTTTGTTTTGCCAGATTGTCTTGTAATTCATCAACAGCTTCATTTTCGCCAGAAACCAGACAAAGAGAGACCCCATTAACTGCGGCAAGGGATAATTTTTCATTCAAAAGGGACAGGACAAAATTTTCTGGCTTTAATATGGCAATCATGCTTCCATTCTGAATTTTATCCATTTGAAGACCACTTTCAATAATAAAAGACAAAGCATCTTCAAGTGATAATACATCTGCCAGACATGCTGCAACATATTCTCCGCCGCTATATCCAATCATTGCCTCAGGCTTTATGCCGTAAGCTATCCAAAGTTTTGCCAGACAATATTCAATAACAAATAAAGCCAATGGCGCAAGGTTTTTATCTATGGGACGTGGAATAAGAGTCAGTATTTCTTCATCGTCCCAGATATCAAACAAATTGGTGGAGTATTGGTTTTGAACAATATTAGCGCAATTGTTAAAATACTCATGAAAAACAGGCTCTTCATTATAAAGCTGTTTTGCCATATTTTTATATTCTGAACCCATGCCAGAAAACATGAAAACAACCTTTGCATCTTGTTTTTCACATATTTTTGTATAAAGATTTTGCGATTGTTTTTTTTGTAAATAATCGACTGCTTCTTCACAAGTTTTACAAACAAATGTTCTTTTGTGATGAAAGATTTTTCTGCCAGTTGAAAGGGTATAAGCAATATCAGCTAAATTGACATCTGAATTATTTTCTAAATATTTGGCCAGATTTTCTGTCATTGTATCCAGTGCTGTTGATGTTTTTGCAGATAATAGAAATAAGTGATATGGGCGACTATCTTTTGAGCTAACTTCTGAAGGTGCTTCTTCAAGAACAACATGGGCATTTGTGCCACCAATACCCAGGGACGTAACCCCCGCTCTTCGTGGTATACCATTTGACTCCCAATCAATGACTTTATTATTGACATAAAAAGGGCTGTTTTCAAAATCAATTTTTGGGTTTGGTTTTTCAAAATGTAAGGTTGGTGGTATTTGTTTATTGTTTATGGCAAGAACAGCTTTAATAAGACTGGCAACCCCTGCTGCTGCGTCTAAATGTCCAAAATTTGATTTAACTGATCCCAGTGCACAAAAATTTTTTTCCTGAGTAAATAATTTAAAAGTTTGTATTAAGGATGTCACTTCAATGGGATCACCTAAAGGCGTGCCTGATCCATGTGCTTCAATGAACTTGATTGTTTCAACATCAACTTCAGCCATTTCAAAAGCTTCAGTAACAACATCTGACTGACCACTCACACTCGGTGCTGTAAAACCAATTTTGTCAGATCCGTCGTTATTAATGGCATATCCTCTGATTAACGCATAAACATGATCTCCATCTTCAAGGGCGTCTTCATATCTTTTCAATAAAACAAGGCCAATACCATTGGCATCTATTGTTCCCCTGGCTTCAGCATCAAATGGTCTGCAATGTCCATCAGGGGATAAAATACCACCTTCTTCATACCAATAGCCCTGATCTTGCGGCAGTTGAATGGTTATCCCCCCTGCAATTACCATATCAGATTGATAAGTCAATAAACTCTGACATCCCATTGCAATGGCAACTAAAGACGTTGAACAACTTGTGCTGATATTAAAACTGGGGCCTCTCAAATTTAGTTTATAGGATACTCGTGTGGGCATAAAGTCTTTGTCATTTCCCATAACAGTTGCCCAGCCTCCAATGGAGTTGACCAGCTCAGGATTAGAAACAAGATTTTTAATGAGATAATTATTTAAGCCAGCCCCGGCAAATACACCAATTCTGTTTTCATAATTATCAGGATCATATCCAGCACTTTCAAGAACTTCCCATGAACATTCAAGAAAGAGACGATGCTGGGGGTCCATTATTTGGGCTTCTCTGGGGTTAATATCAAAAAAATTAGCATCAAATTTATCTATATCCTCTAATATTCCAAATGCTTTTATATAATCAGGATTATCTAAAACAGATTGTTTTACGCCTGCTTTTTTTAGTTCTTCATCAGTAAAAAATTTTGTGCTTTCAATTCCATTTTTTAGATTATGCCAGTATTGGTTTAGATTATCTGCTCCAGGTACTTTTAAGCTCATACCAATGATAGCAATGGGATCAAGACCAGAGGTTTCCTCGTCCATTTTATTTCCTTTTTCTTTGACTTTTTTTGGTTTTGTTTCATTATTTAAAATCAATTTTCAACTTAACATAATCCGGATACTCAGGAACATTAGACAAATCATTTTCAAACAAAGTAAAGCCATCTTTTTGCTCAATCTCCTTAAAACCTGAAAACTTGTATGTCATATACATCATGCGATTTCTATCTGTTGAAATCATTTCAGCCTGGAGTTTTACATTTCTTTTTTGTGCTTCTTTTCGGATATAGTTTATCATAATACTGCCTACTCCCCTTGACATAACACGGCATGACATTAGCAGTAATCTGATATTCCATATATCTTCGACTACCTGGATAAGAACAAGACCAATTTTTCCATAGGTTCCATATCGATCATCCAATGATGCTACGAGAAGAATATAATCATCAGATTGTCGAATGGCGTTAAGTTCGTCATAAGAATAAGTATAGCCAGTGGTATTTAACTGATGGGTTCGCATGGTTAATTCTTCAGCACGCTTTAAATCTTCTTCTATAGCAGGGGCAATGGAAAGTACCATATTTAAGCTTTCCAAAAAGTCTTCTTGAGGCCCAACAAATTCTTTTTCAACTTCCTGGCGTTTAATGTCACTCATATAGAGTTGTCTGCGTATGGCAGATTCTCCAGTAATAAAACGCGGGTTCATTTCAGGCATATCTAAAATTTTATGAATATCAGCAGCATCAATACATAAGACTTCAGGATGAGAATGTTTGACTTCTTCTCTTTCAAATGGCTGGTCATCTACAAAGGCAATGGTATCAATGCCTATGTTTATTGATTTTTGTATTTGCTCAACTGAAAAGGCTTTAGAATTCCAGTGAATCTGGGGATATAAAAAGTATTCTTGAATACCAAATTCCTTGAGTTTATTCATTGCCAGATTGTATTCATTTTTGCTGGCAATGGATTGTAAAATTCCACGCTCGTCCAGCTTTTTAATGATATCAGGAATGCCTGACTTTAAGATAACGTTTTCATCTTCTAATAATACGCCATCCCATATTGTATTATCTAAATCCCAAACAACACATTTTATTTTTTGGGAGGTTTTGTTTTGAGACATGCATTTGCTCCGTGTTTTTTGTTTATAAGCCCATAAATCCATACCGTGAAATCAACAACTGCTGTATTTGATTGCTCCCCTCAATAATTTCCATAGTTTTTGCATCTCGCATATAACGTTCTACAGGATAAAGACTGCTGCATCCATTGGCCCCATGAATTTGAACAGCATCAGAAGAAACTTTTGCAGCCATTTTTGATGCAAAATATTTGGCAATGGAGGTTGCCATGATCACCTGAGGATCCCCTGTGCTTTTTAAATAACCAGCATTATAACAAAGCAGTCTTGCGGCTTTAACATTAGTAATCATATCAGCAATCATTTGTTGAATCAGTTGATGATCTTTTAAATATGTACCAAACTGCTTTCTTTGTGTAGCATAAGCAATGGAAGCGTCCTGACATGCCTGTCCTAAGCCTACGCATCCCCATGCAATTGTGTATCTTCCAGAATCAAGGGCAGCTCCAGCAACATGTGAAAAACCAAAGCCAATTTTGCCAATAAGATTTTCTTTAGGAATAATGCAATTTTTCATGTGTATTTCAGCTATCATTGCAGCTCTGAATCCCATCATATCATTTATTGGCACAATTTCAAATCCAGGGGTATTTTTTTCAACAAGAAAGGCACATGGTTGTCCATCTGATTGAGCTATAATCAGAAAAACATCGGCAATCTGAGCGCAGGAAATCCATTTTTTGCTTCCATTAAGTACAAAAGAACCATCATCTGAAAGTGTAGCTGATGTTCCAACATTTTTTGCATCGCTTCCAATTTCTGGTTCAGTTAAGGCAAAAGCACACAGTTTCTCACCTTTTGCAAGTTTTGGAAGCCAATGCTTTTGTTGGGTATCAGTCCCCCATTTATGGATTGCATTGCATAACATATAATGAACTGTCACAAGGCTGAGTAAAGATGCGCTGGCACGTCCTATTTCTTCACAAAGCAGTCCCCAGCTTATTGTATCCAGCTCAAGACCTCCGAATTTTTTTGGAACTGTTACACCAAACCAGCCTTGTTGTGCTATTTTTTGGATTATTTGTTCAGGGATGGATTGGTTGAGATCGAATTCGTCAGCATATGGAAAAATTTCTTTATCTATAAATGATTTGAATATATCCTTATGCTTTTGTTGTTCTTGTGTTAATTCAATTTTCACTGTTATGCTTCCTTTCAATAAAATCTGCTATGGCATTTATTGAACTGAAATTTTTTAAATCAAGATCTTCGTTTCCAACCTGTATATTGAATTCTTTTTCAACAAACATAACAAGCTGCATTGCAAAAAGAGAGTTAACAAGTCGTGATTGAAAAATGTCTTCATCTTCGGCAATGTCCACATCTTTAATATATTTTTCAAGAAAGTCTTTGATTTTTTTTTTAGTTTCACTAATTTCCATGATTATAAAAACCCTTTCCACTTTTTTGACCATATAAACCAGCATCAACCATCTTTTTTAATAAAGGACATGGCCTGAATTTTGGGTCATTATAGCTTTCATACAATACATCAAGTGAGTATAATATAGTATCCAGACCAATGAGATCTGCTGTTTCAAGAGGTCCCATTTTATGGCCAAAACATGACCTGAATATTTTATCAACATCTTCTGCTGATGCCACATTATCCATCACCAGAAATATAGCCTCGTTAACAGTCAGCATTAAAACCCTGTTTGAAACAAAACCAGGCATATCATTGACTATCACACAGTCTTTGTCCATTTCTTTTAAAAGATTTTTCGTGGTTTCAATGGTTTCTTCTGAGGTATGAAAACCACGAATAACTTCAACCATAGGTTTTAAAGGAACAGGATTCATAAAATGTGTGCCAATTACCTGGGAAGGTCTGTTGGTGGCAGAAGCGAGTCGGGTTATTGAAATGGCGGAAGTATTACAGGCAAAGATGCAGTCTTTTTTACAGATCCTGTCCATGTCATGATATACTGGTTCTTTAATGGCCCATTTTTCTATGACATTTTCAATAACAAAATCAACAGTGCTTAGATTTTCATAGTCAGTGGTAAACTGGATATTTTCTACAATTTTTTCATAATTTTCAACTTTCTTGTCTTTATTAAACAAGCCCTGGAATCGAAGGTTATTTGTAATATCAGTTTTTGCTTTTTCCAGAATATCTTCTGAAATGTCTATTAAAACAACTTTATGATTTGTTTGAGCAAGATTTTGGGCAACGCCTTTGCCCATTACACCCGCTCCAATAACGCCTACATTTTGAATATTCATAAATACTCCATTTATGTATTAAATAACCGTTGAGAAAATTTCGGGTAAAATGTGCGGGCAAGATGCCCGCACTCCGGAGGAGAAGTCTTCTGGGAGTGCGAGCATCCTGCCCGCACACTCCGGAGGGCAAAGGAAAAAATATAATTTTCTACCCAAAAATTTATGAACGGTTACTTAATGCTATTTTCAGCAATTTTTGCTGCTGTCATACCTGACACAAAACAGGCAGGAACACCTGCGCCAAATACTCCTGAACCAGCCAGGAACAGATTTTTAAAACAAGTTTTTGTTGTAAATCTTCCCCCCATTGTTTGTGACATACACATAGCCGGTCCATAAGCCCCCCCTTTAACTGCATTAACCCAGAATGAATTGGTAACAGGGCTTGCAAAATTTTTTACTTCAATATCACCCACAATATCAGGATGATTTTTTATAAATGTATTGACTATTTTTTCGCCAACTTTTTCTTTTAATTCTTGATATTCTTGACCTCTTTTATTACTGGCAAGACCATCCCAACGCGAAAAAGCTTCATATGGAACAAATGATATAATTTCCAGGGTTGAACATCCTGCTGGAGCTAATGAACCTGTATTATCCTTTAATGAATTAAAAGAGCTAAACAATGAAAATTGATTACCAATCACTCCTGTTAATGCTGGTTTAAATATTTCTTCCATATCAAAGGTATAATGATCCCAAATATTAAATGCACCCAGGCCATGTTTTTTCAAATCTCTTTTTAAACCTAAAAATACATAAAAAGCTCCAACACTTGGTTTCATATGTATAACTTTGTGGCATAATTCCTTTGGAAGATCTTTATATTCTATTAATTGCCCAAAGGTAATTGCTGGCTCAATTGCGCTGATGATGATATCAGCGTTGATTTGTTCGCCATTTTTTAAAACAACACCAATGGTTTTTTCGTTTTTAATTAGTATTCTTTTGACTTCAGATTTTGTACGAAAAACAGCCCCTTTTGATTCTGCAACTTCTCTGATTGCATCACAAATTCCATTTCCGCCTCTTTTGGGAAAATAAGCACCATTATTATAAAAATTAAACAGTGCCAAACCCAGGATGGTTGATATTTTTGAAGGTGGCAAGCCAATACATCCCAGATTTGCAGAAAGTACTGCTTTGAGTCTTTTATTTTTTGTAATATGGCCAAGATATGAACCATAATTTGAATATTTTATTTTCAAAAAGCCAGGTAAATCTGACAGGATTTTACATAACAATGATAAGTCTGAAAGCTGGAATGATGGATTCATCATTTTTGATTGTAATTGAACAAACAGTTTCAGATGTTCAAAAAAACGATCAATCCCCTTTGTTTCTTTTGGAAACAGCTCCACAAGTCTATCTCGATATGCGTCGCTTCCTTTACATCTTTTAACTTCCCATCCAGGAAATCGGTAAATATCAAAACCATCAGTATCCATTTCACAAAAGAGGTTTTCAACATCAAGATCGATTCCAGAAAAAATATTATCTACCAGGCCATTTTTATGGCATTCCCCAATGTAATGAATTCCAGGATCAAAATGATAATTATTCAGAGAAAAGGTATGCAGATATCCACCAATTTGTGGGGCTTTTTCTAAGACTTCCACTTGAAAACCTGCTTTGGATAGATATGCTGAAGCAACAAGACCTCCGGCACCTGAACCAATAATGATTGCTTTTTTTGTTTTATTCAATTTTTTTAATCCTAATTTGGAGTTCGGTCACTCGTTCCCAGGCTCCAGCGGGCTCCAGCGTGGGAACGACTATTCTTAGTCGCCATTTGGCGGCATTTTTTCATTAGAAACAAGTCACGCAACAGCGACCCGTTCTCGCTCCCACGCTCCGCGTGGGAGTGTCTTCAGCGACGCTCCTGCGTCACTTGTTGCAAGAACTTACCTGGCAGAACTAATGAGAACTAATCTGATATAAATATTAAAGGATTACATCCAAAACGTTTACTTAATGCCTTAATCTGACGTAAATTTAACGATCTTTTACCTGAAAGAATTTCAGAAATAACTCCGGGACTGCCAAGCTCAGTTAAATCTTTTTGTTTAAGATTATGTTCTTTCATTAAATATTTCAAACATCCTATTGGAGTGCCATTTGGTTCCGGGATATTTTTTTTTTCATATTCAGATATAAGCATTCCTATAGTGTCTAACAGCCCTATTAATTGAGAATTTTCGTCCTTTATTTGATCCATTATATAGTCTGACAGATTTATTAGTCTATCCAAATCCTCTTCATTTTGAGGAATGAACAGAATTGTAGAAATAACAGGCCAGATTTTTATTAACTTTTGATATTTTGCTATTTCATAAACCATTTGTCTTTTTTCCATTTTTCATTATTATATTCTTTATGGGTAAGTATATGTCTAATATAAAGGCATTTTGTTTGGTAACGAATAAAAGCTATTAACCTGTATTTATTACCACCAATATTAAATACAACAAAATTTTGTACTTGATCAGCAGTTTTGAAAAGCTCCTTTACGTCTGCAAACATTTTAAACTCTTCATGTTTGACAATTCGATACCAATGGTTTAAAGGACTTTCCGCATCTGGATGTTTTACAGAAAATTTTCTTATTTTTTTATAGCTTATTATGTGCATGGGAATAATATTCTCAAAACGAGAACATATTAACATAAAATTACAATATGTCAATAATTAATTCATAGACATTAATTGATTTTCAATCTCATCCTCAGACATCCCATCAATCTCAGATAATAAAGAATCAACATCAATATCATCACCTTCAAAAGATATGTCTTCTTTAATTTCTTTTGTTTCAGGAAAAATAGCCTGATCCTGAAGGTATTCAACAAGAGATTCAGGTGTTGGATAATCAAATAAAAGGCTATTTCTAAATGAATAACCCAGATCAGATTCAAGTTGATTTTTTAATTCAATGGCCATAAGTGAGTCCATACCAGCCTCAAAAAGTCTTTCCCGAAGATGAATTTGTTCTGGATTTTTTATGCCCAGTATAACTGCAAGTTTAGACCTGATATAGGAAATGAGCATTTTTTTTGCATCTCCTGGTAAGGCACTGGTCAATTGATTGATGAAAGGCTTTTTTTTCTCATTATTTGATTTTTCGGTTTTATTGTCTGATTTTTCAGTTTTAACCTTAATGCTTTCAAAAAAAGGTAAATCAGACTTATATTTCTTCCAATCAAGATTAACAACAATACTTTGTGAAATACCCTTATTAAGTATTTTTTCCATTACAGACAAAGCCGTATCAGAATCAAGACTTACTATTCCTTTTGCATCAAATTTATCCCTTAAATTTTTGCCCAATCTTGCAGCCATGCCAATATTTGCCCAGGGGCCCCAATTAATTGTCGTTGCAGGCAGCCCTGACTGTTTTCTATAATAAACCAGTGTATCCATAAAAGCATTTGCTGCTGCATAATTTCCCTGACCTGGCCAGCCAATAATTGACACAAAAGATGAAAAACATACAAAAAAATCTAAAGATAAATCTTTTGTTGCCATATGCAGATTCCAGGCCCCTTCAATTTTTGGAAGCATGACATTTTTAAAATGGTCATAGTTTTGCCGGTTAATAACAGCATCTTCGGTAATGCCAGCAGCATGAATGATGCCTTTGAGTGGGGGAAGCGAATTTTTTACCTTATCTATTGTTTGATTCACATAATTTTTATCTGCAATATCCCCAAAAAAACTGATTATATTGACACCATTGTCTTTCATTTTGTTGATCACCTGACTTGCTTCTGGTGATGGTTCTGATCTTCCACATAAAACAATATTTCGACAGTCCTTATTCATTAGCCAGTTGGCTACTTCAAGCCCCAATGCGCCAAATCCACCAGTTATTAAATAAGAACCTGTCAAATATGAGTTCTTTAATGATAATTGATATTTGGTTTCATTTTCTGGAAAAGTAATTGCGATTTTACCCATATGCTTTGATCTTGCCATATATTGAAAGGCATTGGATATTTCTGAGACAGGAAAGGCTTTTATTGGAGTAATTTTTAATGTGCCGTTTGCTATTTCATTTAAAATATCTTTGAACATTGATCGAACCAGTTCAGGGTCTTCTTGTGCCACATCTTCAAGATCAAAAAAGTGATATGAAATATCGGGCCTGCGTTTTTTTACCTGTTCATGACTCCAAATACCGATTTTCCCAATTTCCACAAATGTCCCACCATTACTCAAAAGATCAAGACTTTTAGGGATGTATTCACCATTCAAACTGTTTAAAACAATATCAATTTCACCAGGATCTTTTTTTATGTCATCAGCAAAATCAAGGGTGCGTGAATTCATTATTTTTTTTAGGCCAAGAGATTGAAGATAGTCAAACTTTCCAGCACTTGCTGTTACATATGCTTTGGCTTTTCTGCTTTTAATGATTTGTATGGCAGCATGACCAACACCGCCCGCTGCTGAGTGTACCAAAACTCTGTCGCCTTCTTTAATATTCGCAAGCCTGACCAATGAATTCCAGGCTGTTAAAAATACAATGGGCAGGCTTGCAGCTTCGGCAAAACTTAAATTGTCTGGTTTTAAAACAAGCAGATCTGCTTTGACTGTAATAAAACGGCTAAAACATCCAGGGGCATGCAGTGCAATAACTTTATCTCCAATTTTAAAATCAGAAACATTAGAGCCGACTGATTCTATAATTCCAGCGCATTCAAGGCCAAAAAGAATTTCTGAATCAGAAGATGCCATTAAATTCTGTTCAACCATGCCCAGGGATTTTAAAACATCTTTATAATTAAGCCCTGCAGCCAGTACTCTTATTTCAACTTCATCAGGTTTTATCTCAGGCCTTTTGACAGGCTTTAGCATTAAATTATCTAAAGTGCCTGGTTCAGAAGTTACCAGTCTGAATGCTTTTAAATCCTTTGTTGTATGGGCATATTTTTTCAGTCTGGCTACATAACGTATATTTTCACGATAAGCGATTTGATTTTCTTTATCAGGATGCGTTATTTCATTGAATATTTGCAAAGCATGTTTCTGGTCAGTTGTGTTGTTTTCAATATCAATAAGCGTGCAATTCAAGCGAGGATGTTCTAATTTGATAATTCTGCCCAATCCCCAAATAGATGAACTTGATAATTGAATTGAATTATTTTCAACCTGCTGTGTTTCTCTTGTAATAAGCCATAATTTGTAATCAAATTGCTGATCAGGTAATTCATTTAATGCTTGAATCAGATATGATATTGATGCACATATTTTGGATTCATGCCCAATGTGCGATATATCTTTATTCTCATAATCTATTCCCCAAAGAAAAACAATACCATTTAGTTTTTTATTATCTAATACATCGTCGAGCAATTGCTCATAATCATCTTTTTCCAAAGGATTGATTTGATAATGATCATAAGCAGGCTGATTAAAAGAATTACTTTGATGGACTTTTATACATTGATGACCCTGTTTTTCAAGTAAAAGACAAAGGGCATCTCCAATATTGTTATCAACAAAAATCAACCATTTTTCCGAACCAGATACTGGATCAGATGAATCTGAATTTCCTTTTTTATCCCTTGTATCTGGTTGCCATTGCATTTCATAGATGAATCTGTAAATATCTTGTTCTCTATTAACCTGAACATCTTCTAAAACTTTATCTGGTTCAATCCAATACCTCTGCCTGTTAAAAGGCTTTGCTGGTAATGCAGCTTTTTTGGCAGTCTGTCCTGTATATTTTTCAACAATTACATGCGCATTGGTACCACTGAAGCCAAAGGAACTTATGCCAGCAATGAGTTGATCTTTATCATTTGTCCATTCCATCCCTTTTGTTGGAATTTGTATGGATGAATTATCCGTTTTGATATATGGATTTAAGGTATTAAAATGAAGATGTTTTGGAATATAATTATATTTCATGGCAAGAATAACTTTTATTAAGCTGGCTATTCCTGCGGCAGATTCAGTATGACCAATGTTTGTTTTAACTGATCCAACTGTGAGCGGCTTGTTT
>Ga0272440_1003523_pt1 | contig 11660 bp, 2 predicted proteins | sample SSMMMBAug17_FD_192440 | JGI IMG/M metagenome (GOLD analysis project Ga0272440, IMG submission 192440) | Marine sediment archaeal communities from Little Sippewissett salt marsh, Falmouth, MA, United States - SSM-MMB-Aug17 | ecosystem: Environmental > Aquatic > Marine > Wetlands > Sediment ... | reverse complement strand
GTTGTTGGATACATGCTTAGGGAAAGTATCGTATGAAAACACATAACAATCACATGCACTCGGACAGCAAAAAGCGCCGCTCGTTCCTCGCTCTGCTTTTTGCTGCCGGTGATGTGAGGCGTTATTCGCTTTTAGTTCATTAGATCGTAATAATCTAAAATGCACATCGCTGTTACTTAAAATTTAGGATAGAGACATTGGTTTTCAAAAAACTTTTCGGTCTTTACTGACAAAGTAAATGTAAATGAGCTGTTACATTTATCGGAAAAATAAACATTTTGGCGATCTCACCAAATAATCTACAGAGAATTAGATAATTGTCCGGAGACATTACATTTATGTATCAAAATTGTTTATGTTTAATCTTACAAAAAGGGATCAACTATAAAATTTTAGCGTAACCCCAAATCATTGAGCGTATATAAAAAAAATAATCATTCTTTTGTTTTGTTTATTTTAAGTAGCGTTGTAGGGTTAATATATCCTAAAATCAAAATATTATTACATTAATAGAAAAGAGCTATTATATGAAAAGACAAAAATTGAATTGCTTTATCTTCTTAATCTTCTTTTTGACCATATTCACTGATACAAATCTTTGTTATGGTCAACATTATCCATACCCAATCATATTTGTGCATGGTTTATCAGGAAGTGATGAAACATTTGGAAATACAATGACACACTTTCAGAATATTTTAAACTGGGGTCCAATCAATGTATTTGATGTCATTCTCAACGCAGATAACAACAAAAAGTCTGCAGTGCTATATGAAGATGTTAAATGGCAAGACTGGATATTTGCTATAAACGATCAAGATAAAAGATTAATAAATGTTGGTAGAAGATCATATTTAGAAAATCCTAAAACAGAACAATTTAATGATGGATGGCATAATCCCGACTCAAGATTATTTGCGATAAACTTTAATGAAAAGAGAGTAAGAGGGGCATCGGGCTTATTTTCGGGAAGTAATGAATCTGCAATTTATAAGCAAGGTTTTGCATTAAGTCAAATGATTCGTGAAGTTTTAGATTTTACTAACTCAGAAAAAGTCGTCTTAGTTGGACATTCAATGGGTGGTCTGGTAATTCGGGAATATCTTCAACGCATAGAAGGTTCAAAAAGAAGATGGTGGATTGATCCAAATACACCAGAGGGGCACTTTGTTGCGGGAGTTGTTACTTATGGAACCCCACACTTAGGATCAAACACTGGACTTGATCCTACAAAAAGATCTTTTATTGCTGATCATAATTTTGAAGCCTTACGTGATTTAAAGTATTTGTACGATTCATATCCAAATCCAATATGTGAGAATATTGTACCGGTTGGCATATATCTATTTGGTGGAAATGAATCATGCCTAACAAATACGAACAGTACAAACGACCCTTTTGAGAATGTAGATATTAATTGCAATGGAAATGAAACTGATGAAATTATTGGACTTAGCAAAGATACAACATTTAATAAAGCAATGCCATTACCAGATAACATACTTTACACATGGATAATATCTGATTTGGGTGGTTTTGGTGGTGATGGTGCTGTACTTCTTGAAAGGCAATGGCTATATGAAAATAATAAATCTATGCCAATAGGTTCATCTTATACAATTTTGACAAATGTTTCACATACTTCTGAAGGATCTGATTATAACACAATTATCAAAGGACTTGATGAACCCAATATCCCTCAACTCGCATTAAAGATTGAAACAGAAACACAATATCAATCTATTCCAACGATTCAACCTAATAAAGCCATAGTTGATGATGACTGGTATAAGTTTCATGTTGGTTGTGGTTTAATCGCAATATCCCTTACTCCTGCTACAAATATTTCAGGACGCATTGACTTGTATACAAAAATACCTGAAAATGATTCAGATAAAAATTCATCCATTTTTATTGATTTTGATGGAACAAAAAAAATTATTTTTTCCCCTGAAAAATATTTTGATCCAGGTGATTATTTTCTTAGGATTCGCCATCAACAAATACAAAATCATAGTTGGAAAACGCCATGTACATTTATGATAACTGAAAATAAAGCGGGAGGAATAGATTTTTTTGAGGATATTAGAAATCATTGGGCTGAAAAGTATATATATTACGTTGCTGATAATGGCGTTGTTGAAGGGTATAATAATGACTCCGGAGATGATAAAATTTTTTGTCCAGACCAATACATAACTAGATCTGAAGTTTTAAAGATGGCTTATAAAGGATCTAAAAAGTTTCCTGCTTCAGATCTACCAAATCCAAACTTTGTAGACCTATCCAAAGATCATTGGGCCTATAATTATTTAACCGATGCTAAAGCTCACGGATATATTGTAGGTAAAGATGCATGTAATACTTATTCATGTTCAGGCAGATGCTTTTGTCCAGATGAGCCAGTTGATAAATATGAAGCAGCTAAAATTATCTATAAGGTTTTTGATGTAGACTCAAGTGAGATAAATATTCCTGAATCGGACAGAATAACCTTTTCAGATCTTACAACAGATCACTGGGCTTATGAATATGTTTATTGGTTAGCTAATATTCAAGTAGACTGGGAAAATGATAATAAAGGAGAGAGGATCGTTAGTGGCTATGATAATGGAATGTTTGGGAAGGATAATTCTGGAAAGATTGTGAATATCACTAGAGGTGAAATGGCTAAAATAATAGCGAATTTGATGAATTTTAAAGGAACTGGTCCTAAGTATCTAATAGTCTCAAATAACAATGAAAGATGGAGATCTCAATCTGTCAAAAATAAACTGTCAACTGCTGTTACACTTGGACTTTTGTATGAACAGTTTTATGATCCAAAGAATATGACATCTCCTGATCCGATTCAGTATTCGAGTCAGACTATTTCAGAGGATGAGACTTTTTCATATAAAGGGAATGAAGTCGATCGTGATGGAGATATGGTGTTTTATTTCTGGAATACTTCAGGTGGTAGCTTTACTGCAACTAATATGAATTTATCTGAAATTTCTTGGACGCCACCTGATGTTAGCCAGAAAACAACCTTTTTTATTAGAGTGAATAAAGGAGATGGAAGAGGCAAAGTTAATTATGGGATTATTGAGGTTGTTGTAGTGCCTTCTATAACTAATATTCAGAAACTTACTGTTGATAAACGATATACGCAGTTCAAATCAGTATCTATATCTAATGACTATGCTATTGTTGGAGCTAACTTATCAAATGTCCCGGGAGCAGCTATAATATTCAAGCGACAAGATGGGAATTGGAGACAAGAACAAGAATTACTTGCTCCTGATGAAGCAAAACTTTATTCTTTTGGTAGATCAGTAGCAATCTCTGGTAATTATGCGATTGTTGGTGGTAATGGCTCATCTGTTATTTATAAACTATCTGACGAGATTTGGATAGAACAAGAAATACTACCAACTCGATATGGTGCTGCATCTGTTTCAATATCTGGAGACTACGCGATTATAGGGAGCCGGTTCCCAGATTCTACGAGTTATGGAGAATTCAAAGGTCTTGTACGCATATATAAACGAGAAAACGATAGCTGGGTAATACAAGCTGAAAAGTCATCACCATTTTACAATGAAGATTTTGGAGAATCAGTATCGATATCAGGTGATTACGCAATTGTTGGTGCTCCAAGTATCTACAATAAATTTCTTGCTTATATTTACAAACGCGAAGGAAATGAATGGGTTGAACAGGCTCGAATTTCACCTTTCGAATGCTCAAAACACTCTGAATGCTGTGATTATTTTGGAAAATCAGTATCGATATCAAAAGGCTACGTTGTTGTTTCAAGTTCAAAATGTTCATATTTTTTTAAACACTCTGATGGTAATTGGATAGAACAAGCAAAATTCTCTGTAACTGGTCCTGTTTCAATCTATGCTAATTATGCGATAATTGGAGGGGATGGACTCAGCTTGATTGTTGGAGGTGGTGAGTATAACTCTAATTATGCACATATTTACAAAAGAGAAAATGAAGAATGGATTGAACAGCTAGATTTTTTTGACGGACTTCATCTTACTGGAAGATCAGTATCAATCTCAAAAAATGATATCATCATTAGTACTTCCAATAACAGCTCGTTTACCGGATATAGCACGAATGTTTATATCTTACCTATTCACTCTTTTTCATCTATTCCTAAATTATTTGTTTCATCTCATCGTAAGACTTTTTCAATGGAAGCAGGCTCTACATTATTAAATATTTATAATATTGGTAATAGTGAAAAAGTAATGAATTGGAAAGCAACATCAAATGCTTCCTGGATCACTATAAACAATCCTACAGGTATGAATGATGACGTTTTAGATATTAATTACGCTGAAAATGATGGCGATGATAGAACGGCAATTATTTCGGTATATGCTGAAAATACAGTGAATAGCCCGCAAATCATTACTGTAACACAATTTTCTACACCAGCACTATCTATTCAGCCAGTGTCTAAGAATGTCTTCCATGCTAATTCAGGTTCAACTTTGTTTAATATACAAAATGAAAGAGATGTATCGATTGATTGGAAAGCAAAAACAGATGCCTCCTGGATAACAATAGACAATCCTATTGGTACCAATGATGGAGTTTTAACTATAGAGTACACTGAAAATCATGGACTGGAGAGGACTGCTACCATTTCAATCTCTGCTGAAAATATTGGTAATAGCACACAGATGATAACAATAACTCAATCCTGTAGACCAGAATTATTTGTTGAACCTTTATCTGAAACAATATCTTCTGAAGGTGGACTTATCAGCGTGACCATACAAAACATTGGTTGTGGAATTATGAATTGGCTGGCAACAACAGATGTTAATTGGTTAACGATAGCAAATCCTGCAGGCATAAATAATGGCGTTTTAATTATAGATTGCATTGCAAATGTTGGATCGGAAAGAATTTCAACTATCAGAATTTTAGCTGATGGAGAAAACTATGAAAAAAATATTCAAATAACTCAAAATGGACTTGTAAAGTGGATAGAAGACAGTAAACTATTAGCTTCTGATGGAGAAAAAAATGATTTCCTCGGCCTTTCAGTCTCCATCTCCGAAAATTATGCAATTGTTGGGGCACAAGGAGATGATGATAATAGAACAGACTCAGGTGCTGCATATATTTTTAACAGAAAAGGAGATACCTGGATAGAGCAAGCTAAGTTGTTGGCTTCTGATGGAACATATAATGATCATTTTGGTCTTTCAGTTTCAATATCTGGAGATTGTGCTATTATTGGAGCTGCAGAATCATATGGTTCTTATAAGTTGGGATCTGTTTATATTTTTAGGCGAAAAGAAGATAACTGGATTGAACAGACAAAATTATTGGCTTCTGATGGATCTTATGAAGATCATTTTGGCTCTTCAGTTTCAATTTCCGGAGATTATGCTATTGTTGGGGCAAAAGGAACTGATGATAATGGATCAGACTCAGGTTCTGCTTACATATTTAGGAAGGATGGAAATATCTGGATTGAACAGACTAAATTACTTGCTTCTGATGGAGACAGGGAAGATGCATTTGGTCGCTCAGTTTCAATTTCTGGTGATTATGCAATTGTAGGGGCATATTGGTATGGATTGAACTCAGGTTCAGCATATATATTTAAGAAAGATAATGAAAAAAAATGGATAGAGCAGGCAAAGTTAATGGCATCTGATGAATATCCGGGAATTGAATTTGGAAAATCAGTTTCAATTTCTGGCGATTATGCCATTATTGGTGCTTCTAATAGATCCGCATACATTTTTAAACGAGAAGATAATACTTGGATAGAGGAGGCTAAACTGAAGGGGCAGAATATAAGCGTTTCTATCTCAGGAGATTATGCTGTTACAGGATTTTATAGTTCTTATTTAGGTAGTGGCTATGCAAATATTTATAAACGAGAGGGAAGAATATGGTTAAGACAGAATATGCTAACAGCCTCTGATACTCCTGAATTTGATGGTTTCGGTCTATCCGTTTCAATAAATGAGGGATATGCTATTGTAGGAAAACTTGGTGATGATGATAATGGATCGAATTCAGGCTCTGCATATATTTATAAATTGTTACCTCCTGTGCCTACACTAACTCTTTCTACATTTACAAAAATTGTTTCAGCAGAGCAAGGTTCTTTAACATTTGATATAATAAATAATGGAAAGAAAACAAATGAGATGCATTGGGAAGCAACAACAGGTGTCTCCTGGCTTACTATTGAAAATTCTTCGGGGACTAATAGTGGAACACTCAATATAAGCTATACTGCTAATTTAGAATCTGAAAGGATCGCTAATATAACTGTAATAGCAGATGGCGTAAAGAATAGCCCACAAATTTTTACATTAATCCAAACCGCAAAATCAATACTATCTGTTACACCTTTATCTAAAGAAATTTATTATAAAAGCGGAACAACCTCTTTTAACATAGAAAACATTGGACATGATGCAGTATTCTGGGAGGCAACGACAGAAGCTTCTTGGATAAATATGGATAATCCATTAGGATTTGGTGATGGAATTTTAAATATAAATTATACAACTAACAACGAATCTTTTAGAATCGCGACTATCAAAATAACAGCTGAGAGAGAAAAGAATAGTCCGCAGGTTATTTCTTTGATTCAAGGAGGAAAGTCGCAACTAAATGTCTATCCATTATCTAAAAGTATATCTTATGAAAATGGTTCATTTTCTGTTAATATTGAGAATATTGGTTATGGAAATATGAATTGGAACGCTACAACGAATGTTCCTTGGCTAAGTATAGAGAATTCTTCAGGCCTTAATGATGGCATTTTAATTGTTAACTATACATTGAATACAGGTCCGGAAAGGACAGGAAGTATTGATTTGCTAGCAGAAGGTGCATCAGGAAGTCCACAAAAATTGACTGTACTACAAATAGGTCAAGCAAGATTATTAGTACTACCATTATCTGAAATAGTATCATATGAAAGTGGAAGGTTATCTATTCATTTAGAGAATACTGGTTATGGAAACATGGAATGGGTCGCTATTGCGGATGCCTCATGGCTTACTATAGATAAGCATTCAGGTGTTAATGATAGATTTCTTAATATTAATTATTCTTCGAATATAAGCTCAGAAAGGAGAGGAAGTATTACTTTGATAGCAGAAGGAGCTTTGGGAAGCCCTCAGACTGTAACAATAATACAAATAGGTCGACCAAAATTGTCTGTTACTCCTTTATCTGAAATAGTATCGTATGAAAGTGGTTCATTTGCTGTTAATATAAAGAATATTGGTTACGGAAGAATGGAGTGGACTGCATCAACAGACGTTTCTTGGCTTACTATAAATAACCATTCAGGTGTGGATGATGGCGTTTTAAATGTTAACTATCCATCGAATACAGGTCCGGAAAGAACAGGAAATATCATTCTAACTTCAGAAGGTACGGATAACTCTCCTCAAATTGTTTCAGTGATTCAACTTACTGATGATCATAATGATGTGTTACTAAATGAGCCAAAGCTATTCGCTTCTGATGGAGAAAAAGGTAATTGGTTTGGTGAGTCAGTTTCGATTTATGGCGAATATGTTATCGTGGGAGCAAGTGGTTATAATTCTATGGATTATTCATCAGGTAAGTTAATTTTTCATCCTGGTTATGCATGCATTTTTAAGAGACAAAATGATAGCTGGATAGAACAAACAAAACTTTTACCATTTGATTCATCAAAAGGTGACAGATTTGGTTTTTCAGTCTCGATATCAGGAGATTATGCGATTGTTGGAGCACCATGGTTTAGATCTGATTTTTCACCATATCTGGTTTCTTTTGGTTTTGCTTATATTTTTAAACGCATTGGAGATGCATGGATAGAACAATCGAATTTATCCTCTTCTGACCAAGATTATATGGATTATTTTGGATATTCAGTTTCAATATCTGGTGACTATGCCATAGTAGGAGCTATCGGAAATGATGATAATGGAGAGTATTCAGGCTCTGCTTATATATTTAGTAGAGATGGAAATAAGTGGATAGAACGTGCAAAATTGTTACCCTCTACTATAGGGGAAAATGCTTTATTTGGCTGTTCAGTATCAATATCTGGATATTATGCAATTGTTGGCGCACAAGGAGGTGGTCAAGGTTCTGCTTATATATACAAAAAAGAAAATAATATATGGATAGAAAAGCAGAAACTATTTGCCTCTGATGGTGAAGAATGGGAGTATTTTGGAAATTCGGTTTCAATTTCAGGAGATTACGCTATTGTTGGATCAAAACATGATGATGATAAAGGTAAAAACTCTGGCTCAGCGTATATCTTCAAACATGAAGGAAATGGCTGGATAGAGCAAATAAAATTGTTGCCTTCTCGTATAGCTGAGAATGACTTATTCGGCAATTCAGTCTCAATTTCAGGAAAGTACGCAGTTGTTAGCTCTAAAAACGATCATAATGATATAAGTTCAGGATCAGTATATATATTTAAACGAGAAGAAAATAACTGGATAGAACATAAAATATTAATAACCTCTGATACAATTGATGGATATTATTTTGGTACTTCAGTATCAATAGATGGATACAATATAATTTTAGGATCAAGGTATAATGATAGGAAAGGAGAGTATTCAGGCGCAGCTTATCTTTACTCACTCCCAAAGCTTGACCCGATTCCTGGTGACATTAATGCAAATGGTATAGTGAATCTGCAAGATATATTATCTTGTCAACAAGTTTTATCAGGGTATCCTCAATCAATATTCTATCTTGAAGCTGTAGACTTCAATGGAAACGGTAAGTTAGATGTTGGAGAGCAACATACGCTATTAAAGTTATTGTTGGAGAAGATTGAATAGAATATGGAACAATACCGTTAATTAACTCATTTATTGAAGATGAGGCACCGTGTTGCGCCGTCTGATAAATCACTTTAATGATTTAATTGAATACGTGACGTCACGAAGAGTAAGCGTTAGCGTCGGCAAAATGTGAGATAGCAATAAGGCTGTTAATTATTGATAAAAATTAATTCATTCATAACTGTTCGTACTTGGCCAATTGGAGTGGCTATCACACATTTTTCAGTTATGGAACTTATATCGAAGTTTTTTGATTATAGTTAAAAGGGTTATTAAACAAAACTCAAACCGGGTTTTAGCGAATAACCCAGCACTCCACAGGACGTCAAAAGCGGGCGCGTTTTTTACCAGTATGAAATTGTTGGTTAAATAACGTTATCGTTTCAAAAGTTATTCCTTTTTCGCTTTTGCCGCCTGTGAGCTTAGCGTTAGCGCATGAATCGTTTTCAATCAAAACCTTACAGTATAAAAAACAAGCGAAATAAAAATGACATTCAATAAAGCTAAAATTTTTATAATAGATCAGGGTAATTCAAAAAAATACTCTGTGACACTCCCGACCAATGTAACTGTTAATACATTGATGCCTTATTTAATAAGGGATTTAAAGCTACCCACAAAAGTGGAGAATGGATCCACAATAACGTACTCCTTGTCAATGGAAACAAAGGACGGTTATGTTGAACTTAAAAAGAATGATGTGCTAAATATAGCAGGAGTGCATGATGGGAGTTTATTGAGAGTAACTCCAGAAATGAAAGCAGGTTGTTTCTTGCCTAATACAAAAGTGAGTCTCCCAAATGGAGAAACAAAAACAATTTGTGAGTTAAAAATTGGAGATCATGTGCTTTCGTATTCAGTACATGCTCAATCAAAATCAGTCTGTAGAATAACAGAAATTTATAAAGGGAATGAACGTCATATACTAATAATAAATAACAATTTGTCAGTTACGCCTACAAATCTGCTTTATGTTAACGGGAATTGGCAACCTGCTAAAAAATTAAAAATTGGCGATATTTTAATTGAAGAGAATGGTGAGTTGGTAGAAGTAGTTAGTATTGATGAAAAAGATGGCCCAATAGAAGTCTACAATTTGTATTTATCTGAAGATATTAGTTTTTTTACAGAAGGCATACTTGTAGGTCAAGTTAAAAAAGATAACTCAAGTGTTTCTAATAAGAATTTCTTTGCTAATGGTTTTCTTGTGTCAGACTGTTGCTTCAAACTTTCTGCTATATCAAGCCCTTTTTTGTCTGAAACAATTGGAGGGTTTGGACGTATAGAAAGACATTCACTGCAAAAATGGTGGTCTCAGACTATTGGCCATTATGGAAAACATTCTTGTTATGGTATTTTCCTCATTCTACCCTCAGATGAAGAAGCTATAAATTATGTTAACGAATATAGTGATGAACTAGATCTTATTTCGGCATCTGATTGCTTATTAATTGCGCTTGGTGGAAAAAATTTTCAAATACCAAATTTTTCTTTTACTGATAGACCATGGAATCTGGCTATTGAATCCCAAGTGAATGAGGGGCATAGTATTAAAGTTGCAAACATGTTTGATGTGGACTACAATGATTTCCCTTGTTTACTACTGTTCAAGGATATTTTGACAGAAGACCATTTACTCGTCAAACTTGCAGGCATGGTTGCTTATGATATAGCAACGAAGATGCGAAAAATTTTCTCAATTATCCACAAAGCGAGTAGATTAAAACAAGATCCTATTACCTATATTGAGGAAGTAAGTAACCAACAAAACCTATCACCTAATAATAAAATTGTTCTTGTACCTCGCACTGGCAAAGGTAAAAGTTTCGGAACTAGTATCGAAGAATGGATAAATTATGTGATGAAAATGGTTTCCATATTATTTGTAACAGCAGATCCAAAAGATAAAACCCATCTGCGACTCAGTGAAGAGGCACGGGAAATTCAGGAGAAACTTCAACTATCAAAGTGGAGAGACCATTTTATTTTTTATCAACGTGTTTCGTCTAGGCCAGAAGATATCAGTCAAGCACTACTTGACCTACAGCCACGAATAGTCCATTTTTCAGGACATGGTACATCCAAAGGTGAATTATGTTTTGAAAATAAGATAGGTGAAACACATCCCATTCAATCTGATGCATTAGGAGCATTATTTGAACAATTTGCTAATCAAGTGAGTTGCGTTGTAATGAATGCTTGCTATTCAGAGATACAAGCAAAGATAATAGCTCAACACATTGATTATGTTATAGGAATGAATAATACTATTGGGGATAATTCCGCTATTGCATTCGCTATTGGATTTTACCAAGCGTTAGGAGCAGGTTGCAGTATAGAAGAAGCATATAAACTTGGGTGTGTACAAATCGGACTTCAGGGTTTTAGTGAGTATTCAAAGCCTGTTTTAGTAATGAAAGAACAAAATAGACTTCATGATGCTATGCGCTAACCAGTCATTCCAGCGGATTTTTGGGGCTTCGCTTCGCTACGCCCCAAAAACCGCTGAATTCGTCGTTATTTGCTTTAATTCATTCAATCTTTTATATTATAGTAAATAGAAAATGTCAAAATTTAAGACCTTCAAAATAAAATTTTTGGGGCTTGATTAAAATTGAGTGCTTATTTTAATGTATGTTTCGGAAAAACAAAAATTTTATAGATTATCCCTAACATTATTTATAACTATATATAAGTAATAACATTAAAATGTTAGAGTAACTTTTAAATTGCCCGAAGGGCATTATGTTCCTTAATTAACTTAATTAATTAAACAAAAAGGAGATCAAAATGAAAAAAAACATGTTATTTATTCTT
>Ga0272440_1003522_pt1 | contig 11660 bp, 10 predicted proteins | sample SSMMMBAug17_FD_192440 | JGI IMG/M metagenome (GOLD analysis project Ga0272440, IMG submission 192440) | Marine sediment archaeal communities from Little Sippewissett salt marsh, Falmouth, MA, United States - SSM-MMB-Aug17 | ecosystem: Environmental > Aquatic > Marine > Wetlands > Sediment ... | reverse complement strand
TATTCAAATAAAAGATCAATGTATTCTACAGAAGAAACCTTTTTTTTTCAAGCAATGGGGTGGCGTAAACAAGAAGAAAGCTGGAAGGTTGCTTGACGGTAAAACTTGGGATGAAATGCCTAAATACGCTAACCTGATTATTCCAAACTAGCATAAATAAGTAGGGAATTAGAGGCAAACCTTGAATTGTAAATTACACAGCAACGCTGCAATTGGTTAATGCTCGAAGTACTTGGCATTTGTCACGTTAATCAAAATTTTCGCCATTTACATTTACATTGTATTATCCCGGGAGGTGCTTTGTCATTTGAGGGGGATAAATGGAATAGTAACTTTTTTATACAGAGATCATTCAGATGGTGATTTAAAACCAATAACAGTAGATGTAGATGAGTTTATTCGTCGATTTTTTCTGCATGTCCTCCCTGATAATTTTTACAGAATTCGATATTATGGATTTTTGTCAACAAGAACACGACATAAATTTTGCAGTTAGCGAGAACATTTTTCGACATTAATAAAATGTTCATTGCAAAAATTTTAGTTCTTGGTTATTGTAAAAAAAGTTATTGGTAATTGGAAATATGGAACAAAAATCCAATTATCGGTAGTCTGCAACAAAATAAATCAGTAACCAATTAAAATAATTAGAAATACAAGGAATTAGGGTCAAACCTTGAATTGTGAATTATACAGTAACACTGCAATTGGTTAAAGCTTGAAGTACTTGGCATTTATCACGTTAATCAAAATTTGCGCCAGCTACAAGGTTGGATATTAGCGATTCAAATAAAATATTAAGTCTTTTTAATTTCTGATGCAGAGCAAGATTTGATAGATATATACGGTTATATTGCAATACATCATTCCACTGAAAGATCTGAAAATTTGTTCTCTCAGATCGAATCAGTTTGTTACAGTCTTGATCATATGCCTGAACGTGGGCATATACCACCAGAGTTAGACAGAATAGGTGTTCGAGAATACAGAGAAGTACACTGTAAAGTCTATAGAATTATTTATCAAATTTTAAACCAGAGTGTTTTTATTCACTGTATTATTGATGGCAGAAGAGATCTTCAGTCCATTTTACCTGAAAGATTATTAAGGTAAATAATTGGAGAATATCTACTTCAATTATGATCACTCGGATCGGCTGCCACCATTTTTGCAGTTACCAATAACATTCTTCAATCAAATTGATAAGATTCAGTGCTAACACTTTAGTAATTTTGCAGTTAGCGATAACATTATACAACATAATTTAATGGGTAAAGATCAAAGTTCTCGATTTCTAATACGTTTGGCAAAATTTACGCCAGCAACATGGCTGCTAATTAGCGACAAAAATTAAATTTAATCATAATTGTTTGTGTTTATATAATTGGCAGGGCTGTCATAAATTTTGCAGTTAGCGATAACATTTTTCAACATATACACAAAGGTTCTTTGCATATACTATCGTTATTGGTTTTTGCATATACTATCGTTATTGGTTATTGTGAAAAAGGTTCTTGGTAATTGCATGGGCGAGGCAAAAACATGCTTTTCGGTACTTTGCAATAAGAGGAATTCAAAACAGCAGAAACAGTCGCTTGAAAATACTGATTCTTTGAATCATTTTCAAAGAGTACGTAGCTAATGAGTATAATTGATCGTCCAAAAAAATAAGGTCGTGTAGAGACGTAGCATGCTACGTCTCTACAGTACAATTACCTCAAAACGAACAATATCAATAATGGGGAAGTTATTTTCAGAGCATTCCTAAGAAAACAACGTAAGCAAATATTTGAATCAGAGTATGCAAATATCTATAGATAGTAATCAATTCATTTTTGGCATTGGTGGTATTGACCCGGCATCTGAAATATTAATCTTATAGTGTCTTGTTAGATGCACATTTCGTGAAAGTGTCATCCTTTATTGGATGGAATTTATCAGCCAGCTAGAGGCACCTATAGGCCAATCTTATCAATACCAATTATCCAGATTTCCTCATTTGAATGCATGATACTGGGGGATCCATTTAAGCAAATAAAATGAATCAAATATGGCAGGCGTTGAAGAGAATATACCCTGGTTTGCGTATCCTCATGAAGTGGAAAGGAATTCGGACTGTCACAAATTATATTAATGCCCCGCTCAACAGCATTTAAAAATTGCCGGCCCAGACCTTTGGTTTTGGCATTGTAAAAATTTACTGCTTCTAATAATTCTGTCCAGGCATCCTGATAAAAAAAAATCTGATTTAGCAACATTCCCGAATCTCCTCCAAAACATTTTTTGCCGGATATCGATTGGCATTTCCACTTCTGATTGTATTGACACGTGTCAATAATATTTCTTGACGTGTTTGGGCTTCAGCCTTTAAAGAAGGGGATTCAATTTGTTGATATCCAGTATCTGGTGTCTGTTTTTGAATTCTTTGGGTCAGCCGATGCTCACCAAATCGCATGGGTATAAATACCATGCATACACAAATCAATAAAGACAGACAGAAACTCAAAATAATCAATACAATATCCATTCCCTTTATGAGATTTATCTGAAAATGCGCATTGAAAAATAAGTATACCGGCCCTGTTTCCAAAAGAACAACACTCCCAAAAAACGCTGATGAACAAAACATATACATCAGCCCCCCAAATCCAGTTACTGTTTGTGTGGGATTCTCTGATTTGAAATCCGGATAAGCAGCGCCCAGACCAATTCCTGTCGCAACCACCCCAGGAGTTATGCAAGCTATTGTTATAACTGATAAAACCTTCATAAAAGGATTGACATGCAGCAAAATATTTGTGGTAATAATCAAGATCTCTGAAAAAATGATTAGCGGAATAAAATAACAAAGCCATTTGATCCATAAATACGTGCGGATCGAAACAGGACTGCTCTGAATAATCCAAAACGACATACCTTCATGACTGATTGATGGAAACACAAATCTTGCCCCAATAGCAGTCAATACGAACGCAGCCAAAGCAATATTTAGAAAACTAAACAGGTTTTCGATATAATATGCTTTAAATGGCGTTTGATCAAAGGGCAGCACTGAAAAGTTATACAAATAGATAACAATCAATGCCCCAATGAGAAATAACTGGGACCACTGGGTCTGATCCCGCCAAAATGTTTTGCTTTCTTTGATAAATATTGCTCGCACCGGTCCAGGAACCTTTGACAACAAACGATACACTAATGGATTGCTACCTGAAATTAATCGAGACTGTGCTGTTTGGGCCTTTGAATAGCCCCGAAAATAAATCAATTGTGCAATAATGATATTGAAAAATATCAATGTCAAAGAAAAGCTAATGAGTATTCCAATATGAAACAGGCTTTCATGATAGTGTCCTTCAAGTGCAGTTTGAAGCGTATTAAATACCCAGGTCGATGGAATCATCGGCGTTGATGGCAAACTGATAGTGCGAATATAGAGCATGATTGATGCAAACCCTTCAGGATTGACAAATCTTTCAGGCTGCATGATTCGGAATGAAACATATAGGGTAACAAATACACCCAACCCTAAAAAAACAAATATGGATCGAATTCGTGTGGCCGGCATAATCAAAACAATGGGCATGACAATCAATGCGCTCAGCCCTCCTGCAATGATTGCCATGCACAACAGAATGCACAGCAGAAAAAAATAGTAAAAAATACTGCCATCAAAGACAATACCAAATGCAATAAAGGCGGGTGCAGTATATAAAAGCATCATCCACGAGCTGTCGAATGTGCTTTCTATCCACCGGGCCACAAAAATTGACTCAGATTTTACTGGCAAAGCATGCACAAGCCCCAAATCTGTGCTTAAAAACAGTTTGGACAATGCAGTTAATATGGCACTAAACACCAACAAAGAAAACAATGTGAGCAAAATCATAGACAATAATTTATATGATAAAAAATCACCAATACTTTCCACACTTTTAAAATATGTCAATACCCTGTAGGATACATAAAAGATGATAGACCAGATGGAAATACCAATGCCAGCAAAAAAACTCATTGCCATGAGTTTTTTTAGTGATAAACGTTGCCGAACCAGGGCCAGAAATCTTGGGCGTAGTAGTGTTTGAATCTCTTTCATGCAGAATTATCCATTGTATTGGCAAAGGTTAGTTGAAAAAAGATATCCTCAAGATCCTTTGTTTCTTTTTTGGATGTGGCTTTGAGATCTGCCATGGAACCTGTTGCAATGAGTTGACCATTATGGATGATTCCCACTCGATGACAAATTTGTTCTGCCAGATTAAGCGTATGGGTTGACATGAAAATAGTGGTCCCCCCTTGGGATCGCTTTTGAAAGATATCTCTGACCAGCTTGATTGCCACTGGATCCAGTCCTACCATGGGTTCATCCACAATAATGATGGGAGGTTCATGAAGCAATGCCGATCCCATAATCAGGCGCTGTTTCATGCCATGAGAATATGCTTCAATCAACTCATTACGTCGATCCCAGAGGGCAAACTGATGCAACAATTTTTCAGATCGTTTTTTGAAGGATGCCTCAGATACCTGATAAAAATCACCAATAAACCGCATATATTCTATACCTGTCAGTTTTTCATAAATAAATGGTCGATCCGGGATGTAACCAACCAGTTGTTTGGCTTTAACAGGATTGTCAATCATGGAGATATCAGACAATAAAACATTACCACTATTGGGCAATAGCAATCCTGCCATAATCTGGATTGTTGTGGTTTTTCCAGCACCATTGGGACCAATAAATCCAAATATTTCACCTGCCTTGACTGTGAGGTGAATATTGTTGATTGCTGTTTGCTCACCATATTGTTTGGTTAAATGGATAAGTTTTATCATGGTTTTATGTCTATTATTTGTATTTGAATATTTCCAATCATACCTAAAAGCGCCATTTGGGCATCTGGCGCCCCCTTTACCAGACGAATGTGGGTAACATCGGCTGGAAACTGGCTCATGATAACATCCAGAGAAACCCACTGATTTAAATACACTTCGTTCCAGGCATGATAATAAAATCGACCCTCTAAGTAAACCAGCCCGGCAACAATCCTGGTTGGAACTCCTGCTACCCGAAGTAAGGCTGCGGTTAAAACTGCATGTTCATTACAATCACCGCGTTTGTGTTTCAATGTTTCCACTGCATTGGGAACAGATAACACCGGGCGTTTGATGATATTGTCAGTCATCCAAACCATTACTTTTTTTATTTTTACCAGTGTGGGATCTGCTTTTCTGGTAATCTGTTTTAATTGCCCCTGGATGTCTGGATGGTCAGTGGGAATTAATAAGGTTGATTGAAGATATTTTTCCATTGACTTTGTAGAGTATGGGGGCATGGGGATACGTTCTCGTTTGATTGACAGATCACTGTTGTCATGAATTTTCTGCCTGCCACCTTCAAGGCCTTTTGGGTCAAATTCACCTTGAATCTGATAGGTAATTTGAGTGATCAGTTCTGGATTTTCGATGACAATATTGCTGCTTACTGAAACCCATTCAATGAGATCTGTACGATTCTTGTTGCTGAGATTTTTTAAGGCATCTTCTCTGGCAGTCTTTTTTAACATCATCCCCATAATCCCTTTTTCTTGAACGATTTGCCCATCTGAATCAATCCACGCAGTTGATTTCATGCCCATAAATTCCATGGAATACATTTTACATGTTACCGAATCCCCCATGATTTCGATATCTTGAGAGCCATCGTAAAAAAGTGTCACTGTTCGCATGCCCATTGTTGATGGATCAAATAATTTAAGCTTTTGGGATTCACCAGGTTTAAGATCCAGGGCATATGCTGCATCAATTAATGCAGTGGGTAAGTATATTTTGTCCTGAATGGGGAGCTTTGTTTCAGTGTTATCTATCACCAGTCGAAGTGTTTTGGATGCTATCGTGCCCTGAACTTTAAAGTCAAATGGATCTGATTTCAGTTGAAATGAGAATTGAGACAACGACATGTCATTGTTTAAAATTGCATTTGTCTCAATATGCAGGTCATGAATTGTTCCCAGTGTATTCACTTGCAAATATGTTTTTTCTGATAAGACATACATATCATTTTGGGGTTGAATCATGCGCCGGGTGAAACCCATTTTTTGCTGCTGATGAAAGATATTCATCCAGGTTTCCTGTGCGGATAATGTTTGGGCCACAGATTTGATTTCAATACTATTTTGTTCAAATACACCGCAGTGGATACATATCAGTATGACAAATATAGCAAAAAAAAAGAAAAAACCGATATATAACCATTTATCTGATAAGTACTTAATATTAAAATACATATAATTTCCCTGTAAATGCTTTATGAGCAATAAATATCAATTAAAGCAATAAATATACCACATAAATATCACAAAAAGAACATAATTCGACGCTTTTTTATTGACTCAAAATTATTATTCCTATATACGAGCCTCTAAATTATAGGCATCCATTTTTGATCCTCCTCAAACAATATCCCGAATTCTCACCATAATCTGGATTCCTATTTAACATATAATATTATGATAAATAAGCGCTGATCTCAATAAGAAAAAAGATTGGTGCTGTAATGTTTCATTGTAAACACGATTTGATGGAGGAAATTGATTCAATGTTAAACTCTCTAATAAACGTGATCGGTGGACGACTATTTTTGTTGATGGCAATGCTTTTATCATGTCCTGCAATAGCCGCTGCCACTGAAACTTTAGTCGATCCAGCGATAAGTCAAAAGCCCTGGTGGTTTTGGCCACTGGTATTATTTGTTTTTTGTCTGATATTGGGTGTATTGGCGGTAATGGCAGGCGTCGGTGGTGGCGTTTTATATGTGCCATTGGTTAGTGGTTTTTTTCCATTTCATATAGATTTTGTGCGTGGCATGGGGCTTATGGTAGCACTCGCTGGTGCTCTCGCCGCAGGGCCTGGCTTGCTTAAACGCAATCTGGCTAACCTAAGATTGGCATTGCCTGTGGCATTGATCGCATCAACCTGTTCCATTGCAGGGGCGATGCTTGGATTATATCTATCTGCATTAAACCCAGATATCATTCAAGCCTGTCTGGGGGCAACTATTATTGGTATCGCGCTCCTGCTTTTGCTATCTAAAAATACAGAAAAACCAGTTGTAGAAAAACAAGATGCCATTGGCATGGCCCTTGGCATACAAGGTATTTACTGGGATGATGGCGCACAAGAAAGTGTCGAATGGAAAACTCACCGCACACTCCTGGGCATGTTTATGTTTATTATTATCGGTATTCTGGCAGGATTGTTCGGATTGGGCGCTGGATGGGCCAATGTGCCAGTATTCAACCTGCTCATGGGTGTTCCTTTAAAAGTGTCGGTGGCAACCAGCAAATTTTTGTTATCCATCACTGACACATCAGCCGCATGGATTTATTTGAATCGCGGATGTGTGATTCCTTTGCTGGCAGTGCCATCAATTGTTGGCCTGATGCTTGGATCCTTTTTGGGTGTTAGAATTCTGGCAGTAGCCAAACCCAAAATCATTCGTTACATGGTCATTGGCGTGCTTTTCTTTGCAGGATTTAAAGCACTGGATAAAGGGCTGGGAATTGGATTGATGGGTGGATAGCCTGTCAGTCATTTTCAAATAATAAGGAGAATAAATCATGGATAAAGATAATGATGCCCTCAAGGCCTCGGAAGAGCAAATGCTTTATGCCCATTTTCTCATGATTGGTGTTTTGGTCGGTCTGGCAGTTATGGGAATAACTTATTTCATATATTTGTCAGGCATGTTGAAACCCCTCGTAGACATGTCATATCTGCCGCAGGTCTGGGGTAAGAATGTCAATGAGTATCTGGAACTGACTCAAACCCCACATGGATGGGGATGGACCGCCCTTTTGATGAAAGGCGATTTTCTCAATTATATCGGCTTTGCCTTTCTGGCCTTGCTCACTGTTGTGTGCTACCTGGTTTTGGTGCGCGGTTATTTTCGTCAGAAAGACTGGATATACATGTCAATCAGTGTGCTGGAAATTATTGTTTTGTGCGTTGCAGCATCTGGACTTTTGGGAGGCGGCGGACATTAAATCGCGTCCTTTTCAGATGAATATTTTGGGCAAATGAATTCAGTTGAATCATTTGCCCTTTTTTTTGCGCATAACCAATTGAATTGAATGAGTATGTACAAAACATATCGTGCAAAATGGGCAATGATTGATCCAGAAATCTGGGTTCAAAACGCAAGCCTGACAATTGATCCCATGGGTACAATAATCCACTGTGGATCATCATCAAACCCATCTGCAATAGATCTGGGCGATGGTGTTATGATGCCGGCATTGATCAATGCACACACGCATTTAGAACTATCTGCTCTAAAAAACCAACTGCCAATGAATATGGGTTTTACAAGCTGGGTTCAGCATTTAATCGAGACCCGGGCATGCACGCCTACCGAAACACTGATTCAAGGCGCTCAGGATGCCTGTGAAAAACTCTGGAAATTGGGTACCTGTGCGGTTGGTGAAATTTCATCACTTGGACTGACCCAAAATATTTTTTTTAATTCTGGTCTTTATGGTTGTTGGTTTCAGGAATACTTAGGCAATGAAATCATACCTTTGAATACACATCTGTCAGATCCTCAAACGAACTGTTTTATTTCCCTGGCCGGTCATGCGCCCCATACAACATCACCCAATTTACTTAAACATTTAAAACAGGCATCAACAAATAAACCATTTTCAATCCATGTTGCAGAGTCGGATGTTGAAATGACATTTATAACACAAGCCAGTGGCAGTTGGGCAGATTTTTTGACATCACGAGGAGTAGACTACAGTCAATGGGGCTTACCTCAGTTGAGCCCTGTAAGACATCTTGAGCGTATTGGCTTGCTGGATCACAACACCTTGCTGGTTCATCTATTGAATATTGACAAACATGACTTAACAATTGTCAAAAAATATCACTGTCCAGTCTGTATCTGCCCACGAAGCAATGTCAATCTTCACCAAAGGCTACCCAATGTGAATCAAATGATTGATTCTGGCTTGACAGTTTGTTTGGGTACTGACAGTCTTGCCAGCGTAGCATCTCTGTCCATATGGGATGAGATGAAATATTTGGCCACACACTGTCCTAATATTTCACCCACACAAATTTTGGCAATGGCCACAACATCGGGTGCCAGGGCATTAGGAATTGATAATCAATTGGGACGACTTGCAGCCGGCTATAACAGTGTTTTTCTGTTTGTACCTGTTGATGGCAACTCACCTGAAACCATTGCAAGTCAATTGGTTTATGGGGGGGCGGAGATGGTCAATCACCTTCAATTACCAGGTAAACCTTTTTTTAGTAAACTCTCACGTAATAGGTTCCAATTGTTATAACCAACTGAATTAATAAACATAATATTGTTTTATGTGATAGTGTCTTAAAATATTATGTTTTAAAGTTAATCAGTTAAGAACGTCCCCAATATCTATTGACAATACATGAACCACATGATAATGTCCTGTAGACAGGGAAACTTTTTAAGATAATTTCCTTAATCAGAGGACGCTTATGATCAGCAAACAAATATTGGCACAAATTATTAATGATTGGCATGATATATTACCCAATGATATTATTCCGAGGGAGTTGGATATTGATTGTTATTTACAACTTAATCGGGCAATTACAATTACAGGCCCCAGACGTTGTGGAAAAACTTGTTATTTCTATTATTTAATTCATAAATTGATATCTGAGGGGGTTGCACGCAACAGAATTTTATATGTTAATTTTGAAAATCCCAGACTCGTTGAAATGGAACTGGAAGATTTGACAGTCTTATGGGAAGTTTTTGTAGAAATGTTAACATCCGGGATACAAGAAAAAGTCTTTCTATTTTTTGATGAAATACAAAATATTGATAAATGGGAATTATTTATTAGAAATCTTTTAGATAAGAACTGCGCAAACATATTTATAACAGGTTCCTCAGCAAAAATGCTTGCTATCGATTTGGCAACTTCATTGCGTGGAAGAACGATTTGCTATCAACTTCATCCCTTTTCTCTGTCAGAATTTTTGCGAGTAAAAAAATTTAACTACAAACCTTATTTATCAACCAATGAAAAGGCACACTTTTTGAGACTGTATCGTCAATACTTTGTTGATGGTGGATATCCAGAAATTGTATTGTACCCGGATATCAAAAAAAAGCTCATCAGTGAGTTAATCAACACAACAATCTATCTTGACTTAATTGAAAGGTATCACATAAAAAATGCGAAAATAGTAAAATTGATGTTTAATTATCTGGTGAAAAGTAAGCAATTCTCAACACATAAGTTTTTTCATTTTATCAAATCGTTAAATATAAAAACAGGTAAGACCAGCCTGTATAATTATCTTGAATATTTTCAGGATGCCTTTATCGTATTTGCATTAAGAAAATACTCATATTCATTGAAAAAACAAGAGCAGAGTCTACCCAAAATATATCTGGCTGATAATGCTTTCATAGATGCAATCATTGGCAGGGATGATGGCAAAAAATTAGAAAACTTAGTATTTTTGTCCTTGATACGTAAAGGTTTTGAAATTAATCAGGACTTATTTTATTATTCAAATGCAAATGAATGTGATTTTGTTATCAAAAAAAATGATAGTGTTGACAGTTTAATACAGGTCTGTTTTGATATTTCAGATCCTTTTACAAAAGAAAGAGAATTGAAATCATTGCTTAAATGCAGTGACGAATTCAATTGCAAAAAATTGATTTTGATTACCTATGATTATAAAGCTTGTGAGACAATTAATGGGCTTGCAATAAAATTTATTCCTTTTTATGAATTTGATTTGGAAAAAATATGACAAACTGCAAAATCTCTTTCAGAAGCATTTGATTGATTCAGTAAAAGACAAAACAGAATATTAAAAACAATATATATGTTTTTCCAGGTCATTTTATTCGGAATATGTTTTGGACAGAATCTTTCAACAAAAAAAGATATTTTTTGAGCGATTCTTTTTTGTTCAATAATTGGCTTCTTCATATTGCCAATAGTATTCGTCAGGCCGAATTGACTGAGATCGAACACGTTAGCTACTCTGAAATTTTCGTATAGACCTAAGGAATGCTCTGAAAATAACATACTCATTTTTCTTGATCGTTCAAAAAAAATAAGGTCGTGTAGAGACGTAGCATGCTACGTCTCTACAGTACAATTACCTCAAAACGAACAATATCAATAATGGGGAAGTTATTTTCAGAGAATTCCTAAGCGAGAATGTTGACTAAATATTACGACATATCGGATAATTTATCATTGAAATCTCACGATATACCGTGTAATATCTCAATAATTCATAACTTAAGTTTCGCATTAAATTTGAACTTTATAGCATTATCAAAACAATTGATTTAAAATGTTCTGATGGAATTTATTCAGACAATATTCAGGATAATTGAAAGACCTAAAACAAAAAGCACTTCAAGTCCCGCAAGGGTTATTTGTCACAGGCGCTAATGCAAAATTGCTTAGCAAAGAAATCGGTACTGCATTAAGTGGAAGATACTTGGATGAGTTTATTTTGCCATTAAGTTTCAAGGAGTACCTGAAATTTAAAGGACTTAATATTGCAAATTCAATGGATATGATCAGTCATTCCATTGAAATAAACCGATATTTTGAAGAATTCATTCA
>Ga0272440_1003521_pt1 | contig 11666 bp, 8 predicted proteins | sample SSMMMBAug17_FD_192440 | JGI IMG/M metagenome (GOLD analysis project Ga0272440, IMG submission 192440) | Marine sediment archaeal communities from Little Sippewissett salt marsh, Falmouth, MA, United States - SSM-MMB-Aug17 | ecosystem: Environmental > Aquatic > Marine > Wetlands > Sediment ... | reverse complement strand
TTCATATTTATTCTATTTCAAGAGCACATGCCATTGAAATTCCACCGCCGCCGCATAAAGTTGCAAGACCTAAAGACTTATTATTTTTCTTTAAAGCATTAAGTAAAGTAACCATTATTCTGACACCAGTAGCACCAACAGGATGACCAAGTCCAATACCAGAGCCATTAATATTTGTTATTTCTCGATTTAAACCTAATTCTTTTTCGCATCCAAGGTATTGTGCAGCAAATGCTTCATTTAATTCAATAAGTTCAAAATCAGATAATTGATAATTACTATTTTTTATTAAATTTCTTACAGCAGGGACAGGGGATAAGCCCATAACAGATGGATGACATGCACCTCTGCTAACAGCTTTTATTTTTGCAATTGGTGTAATATTAAGTTCCTTTGCTTTATCAGCAGACATTATAATCATAGCTGCTGCTCCATCATTTAATCCGCTTGAATTGCCGGCAGTAACTTTTCCTGTTTTTGGAATAAAAGCGGGAGGGAGTTTACTTAATTTTTCCATAGTCATACCAGGTCTAAAATGTTCATCTTTATCAAAAATAATTGGATCTTTTTTTCTTTGAGGTACTTCAACAGGAACAATTTCATCTTTAAAATCACCATTTATTGTTGCTCTTTCAGCAGAATTATGACTTTTTAGTGCAATTTCATCCATTTCTTCTCTGCTTATATTATAATGTTGAGCTACAAATTCAGCAGTATGCCCCATAATATATGGTTTACCTTTAAAAAAACTTAAAGGCGGTTCTTCAGCATTAACAGGGCCGTCTTCTGGATGAGGAATAATATGAGAGCCGCAATGAAGAGCATGAATCATTGCATCTACAAAGTTTGAATCTTGCAGCCTGCATCCCCATCTTGCATTTGGAACTGTATAAGGAACTCCTGACATATGTTCAACCCCTCCTGCGAGAATAATATCTGCCATATCTGCCTGAATCATAGCCATTCCAGATATAAGAGCCTCCATTGCTGAAATACAGACTCTATTAATTGTAACTGCTGTAACATGATCAGGAATTCCTGCCAGTAGAGCTCCTACTCTTGTTATGTTCAAAGTATCATGATGCTCCATACAGCATCCAAATCGGATATCGTCAATCTCTGCTGCATTGACCCCTGCTCTGTTTATGGCTTCTTTCATTACAATACTTGCAAGAGTTGCACCATTTAAATCTTTTAAAGTGCCGCCAAAAGTTCCAATTGCTGTTCGGCAAGCTGAAGCAATTATTACATCTTTCATAATATCTCCTTGTTATTTAATATATATATTTTTTAATTTTAAAAATTATTATAAGCCGCCAAATGATCTTTCATGGATATCTATTATCGATGAATCACTGGCCAGTATTGAGTTCATTTTTCCTATTGAAACTGGTAAAATAGCTGAAATGAAATATTTTGCTGTTTTAATCTGTCCATCATAGAATAAAGCATCTTTTTTCTTTTCAAGCAACTTAATTTTTTCTTCTCCTTCAGCATTTCCAATCATTTTTGAAAGCTTAGGTGCTGCAACAGTTGCTCTCCATAAAAGCATCCATGCAATAATAACATCGCCCATTGCAACTAAAAATGGGTATGCAAAAGAAAAAGCAACTTTAACTTTTTCAGACATAGCAGTTTTTCCCATATGCATTGCAACTTCTCCCAATTTATTATTAGCCTGATCAAGCTTTTCTCCAAGCTCTTTTAACTCATCTATTTCTTTTGCCTTTGAAGTAATTTTTTGGACTTCACCCATAAAGCCCATAAATACTTTACCTTCTTTCATCCCAAGCTTTCTTGCAAGTAAATCCATAGCTTGAATTCCATTAGTGCCTTCATATATTGATGAAATTTTACAATCTCTAACAAGCTGTTCAACAGGATATTCATCACAATAACCATAACCTCCATATACCTGAACTGCGTCCACACATACTTTAAATCCAAAATCAGTACAATATGCTTTAATAAGAGGTGTTAATAACTCAGCCTGATATTTAGCAATATTTCTTTCTTTTTCAGTCTCTCCAATTTCAATTTTATCAAATAAATAACTTGTATAATACATAAAACTACGCATTCCATCAACATAGGCTTTCATTTCAAGCAGCATTCTTCTAACATCAGGATGATTAATAATAGCTACAGCTGGTGCGTTATCATCAAAAAACTTTTCAAGATCTTTTCCTTGAATTCTTTCTCTTGCATAATTAACAGCATATAAATAAGCACATGATGCATGAAAAAAACCTTGTGCCCCAACACTTAATCTGGCTTCATTCATCATATTAAACATAATTTTCATGCCCTTATTTTCTTCTCCTAACAGCCAGCCGCGACATTTCCCCTTGCCTCCAAGAGTTAAACTACAAGTAGCACTTCCTTTAATTCCCATTTTATGCTCAACACCAGTACAAACAACATCATTTTCATCACCAATACTTCCATCTTCATTTACCCAATATTTAGGAACTATAAAAAGAGAAATCCCTCTTGTTCCTTTTGGAGCACCTTCAATTCTTGCAAGTACAGGATGAATTATATTTTTTGAAAGATCATGATCACCATTTGTAATAAAAATTTTATTTCCAGTTATTGTATATGTTCCATCTTCATTTTTGCGTGCACTTGTTTCCAAAGCCCCAACATCTGAACCAGCAGATGATTCAGTTAAAAGCATTGTTCCGCCCCAAACTCCAGTATAAAGTTTCTTTAAGAAGAGATTTTTCAAATTATCAGTTCCAAAAAGCTCGATCATTTTTCCTGTACCATGCCCCATGAGACCATAAGCAGTAAATGAAAAATTTGCTCCAACCAGATATTCAAGTGCAGCACTTGCAACTACATTTGGAAGTCCTTGGCCTCCATATTCAGGATCCTCTGTCATACCAGGCCATTCACCATCAAGAAGAAGCTTATGAGCACGATGATAAGATTCTGGAACTTTAACCTGTCCATTTTCATATTTAACACCTTCTTTATCTCCCTGAGAATAAGTTGGAAGGATTTCTTTAACAGCAAAATTTTTCGCTTCATTAACTAATAAGTCAACAGCTTTTTTGTTTAAATCTTTATATTTTTCAATTTTAAAGATTTCATTAATTTCTAATTGCTCAAAAAGGACAAAATCTATATCCCTTCTATCTGAAATTACTTGAGCCATCTTTTCTTCCTTTCTTAATAAAAAAATTATATTTTAATCTATTATAATCCAACTTTAGTTTTTCGAATTTCGTGTGGACTCACACGGACATACACAGACTAACACTTCACATCATTGAAAAAGACAAAGTTGGATTGTAATATAATAATCCAACTTAGGTTTTTCCAAATATCTAAAGTGTAAGTCTGTGCTTGTCAGTGTCAGTCCGAAAAACCAAAGTCGAATTATTCAACTTAACTTTTTCCAAATATCTAAAGTGTAAGTCTATGCTTGTCCTTGTCAGTCCGAAAAATCAAAGTCGAATTATTCAACTTAACTTTTTCCAAATATCTAAAGTGTAAGTCTGTGCTTGTCCATGTCAGTCCGAAAAATCAAAGTTGGATGATAATATTTTTATTCGTAAATTTTTTCCTCAATATCAAAAGCCCCTAAAGCATCAGGCTCTGCATCTCTGGTTAAAGACTTTTTAAATGCAACATTACATTCTTTATACCATTCATTAGCAATTATTAAAGACATTATTTCGCTTGTACCAGTCCATATTGAAGCTAATCTTAGATCCCTATAAATTCTTTCAATTGGATAAACATTTGTATAACCAATCCCCCCCATAGCCTGCATTGAATTATGAACAACTTTTTGGCATGATTCAGTAACAAATTTCTTTGTTTCTGATATCATTCTTCTAACTATTTTTGAATCAGCTTTATTATCAACAGCTTTTGCAGTTGCATATGCCATTGCCCTTGAAGAATCAAGCAGCATTGCAGCTTCAGCTATTTGGAAATTTACACCCTGAAAATTATTTATAGTTGCTCCAAATGCTTTTCTTCGTGTAGTGTATCTTGTAGCAACCTCTAAAGCTGGACGTGCTGCTCCAATTGTCATTGCAGCAGTACCAAGTCTTTCTGGAATCATCATTGTTTTGAAAACTTCAAAACCACCATTCAATTTTCCAAGAATATTTTCTTTTGGAACTTTAACATCTTTAAAAACAAGCCTGCTTGTCCCTCCTCCTCTACAGCCCATTAATCCATATAAATATGGAGTTTCAACACCTGGGCTTCTATCAATAATAAAGCAGGTTATACCCTTATGCGGTTCAACATTAGTATCTGTTTTAGCGTAAACAAGAAAATAATCCGCTCCCTCTCCTCCAACTATAAATCTTTTTTGGCCATTTACTATAAAATAATCTCCTTTATTCTCAGCAATTGTGCTTGTTCCAAAAAAGTCAGAGCCTCCTCGGGGTTCTGTTAAACATTCTGCAGCAAAAATATCACCTTTAAGCAAAGGAGTAACATATTTTTCTTTTTGAATATCATTTCCATGAAGAACAATTGCATCACAAACTAATTCAGCACCAACACCAAAAACACAGGCAAAAATATAACCTAAGGTTCCAATTTCTTCCATTGCAACACAACAGTTTACCCAATCCATATCACGACCACCTAACTCTTTTGGATATCTAGATCCAAGTAAATTTCTTTTACCTGCCTCTTTTAGAAACCCTTTAGGAAATTTAATTTTATCAGCATCCATGTCTAAAATCATTTGTCTGGGAATAGATTTAACAAATTCTCTTATTTCATCCCTAAATTCTATTTGTTTTTCATTTAATAAAAATTCAAACATGCCTTTCTCCTTAATTTATATTTAAATATTAAAAAAGGGTGTTATATATTATTGATCAAACATAACTTATCTTTTTTTCTTTTATGTTCACTGCGTCTACTGCGTCCACTTTGTCCACTGCGTCCACGTTGTCCACTGCATCCACTAACAATCAGTTTTTATTCAATTCCTTAAGCCTTTTTTTAAATCTATCCATAATCAATTTCAAATCTTGTTCTAAAAGAAATAATTCCTCTTTATGTTCTTGTATTTCAAAAAGTTTTCTTTGCCCAAATACCATACTTTTTTTAATTTGATCAATTTCACTCATATCAACATCAGCCATCCCAATCATTTCTGAAATCTCTTTTAAAGAAAAGCCAAATCTTTTACCTCTAAGTATCCATTTAATTCTTGAACGATCTTTTGTTTTATAAATACGCTGATTACCTGGACTCCGGCCTGGAGAAATCAATTTTTTTTCTTCATAAAATCTTATTGTACGAGGGCTGATATCAAGCTCGTTAGCGAGCTCGGATATTGAATAAATTTTTTCTTTGTTTGATTCAAAAAATTTCATAATAATTATCACCAAAACTTAACGTTAACGTTAACGTATTCTATAAATTTTATTATGTCAAGAAATTTATAAATATATAATCAATACGCTGAAAAAAAGTATCTTTTTGGTTGGGAATATCATTCTATAGATAGACAAGAATGCTATAGAAAAGTTTGTCAGGTTACTAATTTTTTATAGATATGAAGCTGTTAAAATTTTTTTTGGCCAATTAACAATGATAAATTCTTTACCACAATAGATAAATCATCTGACTGTTGTTTCATCTCGTTTGCAATATCAGATGTCCTGTCAGCAATAGAGACATTATTTGAAGCTTTATTTTCTATGTCTGTAAATGATAGTTGAACATTTTGTATTTTATTTGATTGCTCAACAAATGACTGTACAAAATTATTTACAACCGATAATATTTTTTGCATGTTTTCTTTTAGTTGTATAAAATTTTTATTTGTATTTTCAACTATTTGCAAACTTCCATTTACTTCATCCACTGATGATTCAATCATATTTCCTGTATTTCTGGCAGCTTCAGCTGAACGAAGCGCCAAACTACGAACTTCATCAGCAACCACAGCAAAACCAGCTCCAGCTTCACCTGCTCTTGCAGCTTCAACAGCAGCGTTTAATGCTAATAAATTAGTTTGAAAGGCTATTTCATCAATAACTTGAATAATTTTCTGAGTATCAGCACTAAATTGGGTAATATTATTCATAGATTGATTTAATTGGTTGATCGATGATTCTGCTGCATGTATGTCATTAAATGAATGTTTTACAAAATTTTGAGTATCATTGGCTTGATGGGCATTTTCTTTTGCCATATTGATAACTTCATTTAAATTTTTGGATGCACTTACAATTGAATCTACCTGTTCATTAGCAGTTGACCTTACAGCATCACCAGCTGTAACCAGTTCCAGTGAAGATGTTGATTCAACACTGTTTTCAATGACATTCATCATTTTTGTTATTGGACGAATAATTGTAGTATTAAGCAAAATCATTATTATAAGTAATATCACAGCAATTGTGCTTACAAGTACAATTGCTGATATAATAATCATTTTTTTTTGAGGATCAGCTATAAAATCATTTTCAAATGCGCTGGCAACGATTATCCAATCCTTTGGTTTATAATAAGTAAATGCTGTTACTTTATAGGTCTTAGTCTTAGGAGATAAATATCTTAAAAAACCATTTTTTCGATTAATAATTGTTTTAATATATGACTTATCTCCCCAGTTTTTTCCTTGAACTTTTTTGTGAATAAGCATATTTCCATTAGAATCAATAACAAAAACAAAACCCTTTTTACCAATATTTATTGCTTTATTAAAAAGATGTTCCAGTGATTCAAGTTGAATATTTTCATTTTTAATCAAACTAACAACAATATGAACCATATTATTTAAATTTGATTCTACTATGTGCTTCATGCTTTTTTCAGCAATTACTAAATTAGCAAGAAACAATATACTTGAGCAAACTAATATACTTATTGATGATAATAACACTATCTTGGTTTTAATTGACATAACAATTATCCTCTATAATAAGAATTAGTCCTTTTGATTTAAATCCAATAAAAATAATTTTTTACAGATTTAGTCATAAACATTTTTGGACTACGTTCCCAGATAAAAATTCGTCCTCAACGTACTATTGTACGCCTGCGGATAATTTTGATCTGGCGCCTTGCCAAAATCTTTATGACTAAATCTGTAGTTAATAGATTTAATTACAATAGATTGTTATAGATTAATGTAATTATTTCATTTATTATTATTATTACATGTCTTTTCGGCAAGCATGAATTGAAATGATTAAATTATTGGTTATGATGGCTATTTAGATACGCTGCATGCAGCGTATCTAAATAGCCTATTTTTGAACAAAAGCAATTTTAATTCACACTAACCGAAAGGGCAGCAATCACCGGATGAATACCCAAAATTCATCAAAAGGACTTTATATATATATAATATAATTACCTATTTAATAAGTTTATTTATTACATCCAAGTGGTAATTTTTTAAATCGTCCGCCATAAATAATTGGATCACCTTTATATCCAAGAGCTTTAAAGTTAATATAATCAGTTGTATTAATCAAATATTCAGAATCTCTGCCACGATTTTGAAGCAATTGAAAATCAATTCCTTTTTTGACCAATTCTTTAAAATTAATATCTCTGTTATCCTGATGACAGCGATTACAGGTTTTATTATTAAAAAATGAATTTTCTAATGCCTCTTTAAAACTGTTATGACAGTATACGCAGGAAAGAGCCATATTTTTAGGAGTAACTTCATGATTAACCAGCCAGTACATTTCAGTCTTAATCCATGAGTATTTTCCGCTATATGTCAAACCAACAGCTTCCATACCACTTTTAAAAGAACGATCCCAGTCAAGTGTTTTCCAGTATCCGCCTTTACCATATAAATGAGGCGCAAGCAGCATGTTGGTATTTGGATCTACTGGTTGAATACCACGCATCACTTTAAATGGATGTATTTTGGATTGAGGGTCTTTAAAATTTCCAACAGGTGCAGAAATTTTTAATAAATCCATAGATTTAATTTTATCTCCTAAAAGATAACGTTCAACTTTTCCATTAAACCATGAATATTCTGGTTTTGCACTTTCTTTCCAAATGAATTCCCCTTTTTTCCATAGATAATCATCTTTACCATATTTATCTTTTTTAGGTTTTCGTTTTTTATCTCCAGCTTTAGACCAATCCCAAAAGGTTTTTGTTGGTTTGCATTTTGCGTATAAAGGAGAATGGCATGTATTGCATGCTATACTTTGAGTGTGTTTATTCAAGTGAAAATCTAAAAGCTCATTTTCATTATGCGGTTTATCAGTATGACAGGCTTCACATGTAAAACCACCTTCAGCAACTGGAAGAGAAGTACTTCTGCCGATAATTTGATGATTATTTGTTTTATGACACTCATGGCATTTAAAATCATACCCGCCCATGTGAACATCACAATTTCGATTGGGCCATAATAAAGTGCTGTTCATATCAGCATGTTTGACAGAATCGCCTCCACCGCCTTCAAAATGACAATCGCCGCAATTTTGACGAGTGGGTTTACCAACATTTTTAGCAACATAAACTAAATCAACCTTTGGATCAGGCATACCTGCATCTTTAGGCGTTTTATTATAAGTTCCTGTTGTATCATGGCAAACAAGACAATCCATTTTTGTAATATCTTTAAAATCGAAATTATTATCTTTCCATCCATAACCAGCATGACAACTGGTACATCGAGGCCAGTTATTAGACAGGGCAATACAAAAATTGTTCATTGTATTTGTAGCCTTGCCATTGGATATTTCTTTTTCACGTCCTTGAGTATTAATTGATGGACCTCGCCATAACCAATGTGCACTTGTTGACAAACCTTCTGCTGATGAGCGATGACATCGTAAACACTCGATAGTAACATCAGATGGCTTTGGCTTTCCTGATAAATTGACAAGGTTTTTATGATCAGGAACATTTTTTTCATGACATCCAGTACAATCTACTGGTCCTTTTTTTTCCTCTTTATGACATCCCAAACATCTTAAATGATAAGCTGCTTTTAGACCCGGTCTTAATGGAATATCTCGATTAAAGGCATCTTGATGACATGCACTGCATCGAACTGTTTCTGATACATTTTTTCCTTCAGGACAATAATGATGACATGAAACACAGTCTTTAACTACTTCCATATGCTTGTTATGCATAAATCTAACCGGCCCATACAAATCATTATTTTTTTTTATTATTGGACTATCAAGCAAAAAATAACGATTTTCTGAATCATTTGTGCTTAAAACATTAACTAAACGAACTCTACGTTCACTAAGCTTTTCTTTTTTTACATTTATAATCAGCGGGACTATTTCTTGGGATCGCTCTATAGCTGCCTGTTGATCTTTTGCAACCCATGTTGAGGGCTTATTTAATTTTAAATCCTTATTAACATTAGCAGAGTTAACATCTGAAAAATATACAAAAAGGAACGAACAAAAACCTGTAAAGGTTATCAGTGCATAAAACATTTTTCTTGAAAAAAAGTATTGTCTTGATTTCATCAAACACCTCCCTCTTTTTCTTTAGCACTTAGTACAGGCAGCCACGTGACAGCAATTCTATAAATAAACATTAATGTTGCAATCAGGCCGCTGGTTACTAAAATTTCTCCAATTGATGGAAAATATGATATTGTACTATTAAAAGGTTTATATCCAACAATAAATACATTGATTCTGTTTATTAATACACCAAAAATGACTAAACAACTTACAAAAAACAAAGCTTTTCTTGATCCTCTGACCTTCTCAAAACAAAGCATTACCCAGGGAATTACTACACCTAATAAAATTTCACAAAGAAATGCATTAGTTTGAGCATTGAAATCAAATAAATAAACATATGTTCCCCTGACCAGCATATCTCCGATTTTGATTATCATATATAGGCCTAAAAGATAAATTGAAATTTTCGACAGTGGTTTCAAAGTATCCATTTCAGAATCAAGATTCATGGAACTTGTAATCACTGTTGTTTCAAAAATTACCATTGGATAACCAACAGCTATAGCTGATAAAAGAAAAAGTAAAGGCAATATAGGAGTGTACCACAATGGATGTACTTTTGTAGGTGCTATTAGCATTAATGAGCCTAAACTTGATTGATGCATACATGAAAGCACAACGCCAGCGATAACAAATATCCACATGATTTTATCAAGATTTTTTTCAAGAACATCCAATATACTAAATTTATCTTTAAATCGTTCAGTTATAATGGGTATAAATTCAATATACAATACATTTAGATAAATCATAACACACATAGCAACTTCAAAAAGAACAGAATTAGGATTCCAATAAAACATTGGTTTCCAAATTGCCCATGTACGCCCAATATCAACCAAAAGACCTAATACCACAAAAGTATAACCTAAAGCGGCTGTTAATAAAGCAGGACGAATAACAGATTCAAATTGATGTCTGCCAAGTATATGTGCCAGAGCAGCAGTTGTAAATCCTCCAGCGGCAAGAGCAACACCTGATGCAACATCAATACCAATCCATAATCCCCAAGGATATAAATGGTTTAGATTTGAAACATATCCAATCCCGCCAATAAATCTAGCTAAAATTGTAATTCCGCCGGCTGCCATAAAAATAAGCATAACATAAACACCCGGAGTAAAAAAAGGCTTATTTAATGGATAGGGTTTATGACTCATCGGTACCTCCTTTTGTATCTTTATTTTTCAGCCACATAATTCCTCCAAGAATGCTGTATAATAAAATAGGAGACCATAGAAAACTGAACAGAGAATGTTGTATTGTTTCAGTTAATTTTGGCGGCGGACTATCAGGTAGTTTTTGAAATCCAATTTTTTCAAAAGGAACATCAGAAATATACATCCAAGATGTACCTCCAAGCTCTTTTTCTCCATATATTTTGTGAACATATTTACCCGGGTCATCATGAATTCTTTTTTGAGCAGTTTTTATCAATTGCTTGCGTGTGCCAAATGTGATTGCTTCCATTGGGCATACTGATGCGCATGCAGGTACTTTAGATTCACTGATTTTTTCAAAACAAAAGGTACACTTTTTAACTTGAGGAGTAATTGGATTATTATATTCATAAGCTGGAATTTCAAAAGGACATGCTACCATGCAATATCGACATCCAATGCACTTGCTGACATCATAATGAACCGCACCATTCTCTTTTTTGGTTAAAGCTCCTACAATACATGCAGATACACATGATGGATCCTGGCAATGCATACATTGTATTTTGACAAATGTTGGTATAAGCTCATCTTGATCATTTTTTTTACCACTGTGGAATTTGTTTACAACTGTATATTTTGAATCATCTGGCCTTCTTTTAACATCAAATACAGTTTTGTCATCAAATGGTTTATCAGGTGGAGGCAGATGATTTGCTTGATTGCAGGCTTCTTCACATTTGCGGCAGCCAACACATCGAGTCAAATCAACCAGACAACCATATGGATTTTCTGGTGCTTTTGATTCCCATGCATGAGCATTTTTGCTATTGCCTGCAAGCAAAGTACCTGATCCAGCTATAATACTAAAGAAATTTCTTCTTGATAAATCCATATTTGCTCCTTTTTGGTAAATTGATTAATTAATTTTTGTGTCCTTTCGGTAAATTTTGATTGAAAGGAGACTATCTTTATTTAGATAGTGGACAAAGTGGACGCAGTGGACAAAGTGGACGCAGTGGACAAAGTGGACGCAGTG
>Ga0272440_1003518_pt1 | contig 11678 bp, 14 predicted proteins | sample SSMMMBAug17_FD_192440 | JGI IMG/M metagenome (GOLD analysis project Ga0272440, IMG submission 192440) | Marine sediment archaeal communities from Little Sippewissett salt marsh, Falmouth, MA, United States - SSM-MMB-Aug17 | ecosystem: Environmental > Aquatic > Marine > Wetlands > Sediment ... | reverse complement strand
TCAACATCATTTCTTAATCTATTTTTTCGTTCACAAGAATCTAATTCTTTACCTGCTTGATTAATTGCCGTTTTAAGTTGATTTTTTTCTTGGCTCATTTGGTTTTGATTTTAGTTTTTCTTTTTCTTCTTTTGCTTTTTGCAAAGCTGTAATTATTTCGCGTTGAGCTAGGATTTGTTCGGGTATGGTAAGATCTTTTTTGTTCATATTTATTTTAATATTTTAATTTTTTAATAGGTTTTTTTTCTTTTAAATTAGATTTACTTTTTCTTGTCCCTTTCTTGAGATTCCCGCCTACGCGGGAATGACAGGAAGGAATGATATCATTTCCTGTTACTATTGGAAAATTCCTTCGCTGATTTAATTTTTAAATTAAATAAAATATTTCCTTTAACTATAACATTTAAAGACCTTAAAAACAAGTAGAAAAGGAATTAACGAAAGTTCTAAAATTAATTATTGCTGTAGAGACACAAAATATTGTGTCTTTATATTATTGCGATAACTTTAAATATTTAAAAAGCAGACACCAAATCCAAAATAGCTTCTTTAGGATCATTATTTTTAGTAATGCCACTAGCTACTAATACGCCAACTGCTCCTAAAGAAAGGCTAATTTTTACATCTTCACTATTTTTAATACCAGCTCCAACTAAAACTTTGTCTTTACCAATTTTTTGTACTGATTCTTCGATTAATTCAGGTTTGGCTGTAGAAACAGAAATATCTCCTCCAATTAATTCTGGAGGTTCAATAGCAATTAAATCAGGTGCAAATTTTTGAAAAATTTCTTTTCCTTCATCAGCATTTTCAGCGCAGCAAACCACAAAAAGACCAGCTTTTTTTGCTAAAGAAATAGCTTTACCTAAATTTTCTAAATCAGTAAAACGATTTTCAGAATGATTTAAAATAGTTCCAAAAGCACCTAAATCTTTAACTATTTCAGGTGGTATTTTTCCAGTAAAAGAACCATAAGAAACATTATCTGTATGTTGAGCAAATACTTTTAAATCATTTTTTTTAGCTATTTTTTCAATATCACTAATTTGTGTAGCGATAGCAATTTCTTTGTTGCTTTGTTTTTTTGCAGCTTGGTGAATATCAGCCATTTTTAAAGCATTAGAACCAATTGCTGATTTAGTAGCTTTAAAATTAGTAAGCAGTAGAGGAAAATTAATCATAATTTATTTAAAAAATATTAATAATATGTTAAGGTTTTAATTAATTTTAATCCAATTATTAAATTATTTTTCTTGTTAGAAAAGGAAAATTCTGTCAAAATTTATAAAGTTTTTTTAAAAAAATGTTAGAAGAATCTTGGCAAAAAATAATTAATTTTTTACAAAAGGAACTTAATGGACTTCAAACTGGTAAAGCTAGTAGTTCTTTAATTGAAGATTTACTAGTTGATTCATATGGAATGAAACAACCTTTAAAACATATTGCTAATATTTCTATTTCTGATAATCAGTCTATTATGATTGATCCTTGGGATAAAAAAACTTTAGCTGATATTGAAAAAGCAGTACAAAAAGATTCTGCTTTAGGATTTTCTATGCGTAATGATGGTGTTGTACTAAGACTTTCTCTTCCTCCTTTAAATGAAGAGCGTCGTCAAGAGATTGTCAAGCTCATGCATAAATTTGTAGAAAATGCACGTATTGCTGTTAGAAATTTACGTCATGAAGTTCAAGGAAAATTAAAAAAGCAAAAGGAAAAAGCTGATATATCAGAAGATCAATTTTTTAAAGAAGAAAAAGCTTTACAGGAAAAAGTTGATCAACTTAATAAGCAAATTGAAGAAATGTCCAAGAAAAAAGAAACAGAAATTTTAACTATTTAATATAAATATAAAAATGAAAATTTGTAGTAAATGTCACAGCAGTATGCAAGAGCGTCAGGTTTTAGGTTATGAAATTGATTTTTGTAAAAATTGTCATAGTGTTTATTTAGATAAAAATGAATTATCTTTAACTAAAAAAGGTTCTTTTAATAATTTTAAAGGAGAAATTAATTTTCAAAAAAAAGAAGTTTCAAAAAAATTTAATTGTCCCAGTTGTCAAAATAAAATGGAAGAATTTATTTTTGCTTTTGATAGTAATATTTGGATTGACCGTTGCCCTAGTTGTAGTGGTATATTTTTAGAACATGGAGAATTAACAGCTATTGATAAATTTTTAGAAAAAGTTGATCAAGAAAAAGTGCCAGCTGATTTAAAAGAAAAAATTGCTTTAGAAAAGGAAAAAATAAATGCTTCTTTTCAAAAAATGCAGCAAGAAAATGATCAGTTATATGGAATTATTGATGAAATACCAGGGATAAAATTAATCATAAATTTTTTGGATATTTTTATTAGATAAATGACTATTTTACTTTCTGTGCTTACTTTTTTAGTAATATTTTCCATCTTAGTTATTGGACATGAGTTTGGACATTTTTTATTTGCTCGCAGGGCAGGAATGAAAGTAGAGGAGTTTGGTTTTGGTTTGCCGCCAAGAATGTGGGGTAAAAAAACTTCTCGTTTAATTTCTTATCAAGATAAAAGTGGCCGCTTTAGAAAAAAGAAGGAAACCATGATTTGGTCTTTTAATTGGATTCCTTTTGGTGGATTTGTCAAAATTTTAGGAGAAGATGATGATAGCAAAGAAGCTAAAAAAGATCCGCGTTCTTTTGGTAATCGTCCTATTTTAGCTAGAATTTTATTTGTTCTTGGTGGAGTTTTAGTTAATTTTTTAATTGGTTGGTTACTTTTGATTATTGTTTTTACGTCAGGTTCTCAGCCTATTGTTACTTCACCAGCTGATATTGAAAAAAATATTCAACAAGGAATTATTACCACCATTGATGGAGTACAAATTATTGAAGTTACTGATAGATCTGTAGCCAAAGAAGCAGGACTTTTAGATGGAGATATTATTGTTTCTGTTGATAATAAAAATATTAAAAAAGCAGATGATTTGATTAATAAATTAAAAGAAAAACCTCGCGGAGAAGGTTTTCATATTAATGTTAAAAGAATAGAAGCTAGAAACAGAAAAAAAAATCTCACTTATATTATCAAACCTAATAAAGAAGGAAAAATAGGAGTTATCTTAAATCCATTGCCAGTTATTGATGAAATTCATAAAATCAAATTACCACTTCATAAAGCTACTATATTTGCTTTAAAAGAAACTGGTCGTATTTCAGTTTTAACTGTTAAAATGTTAGGTAATGTAATAGTTAATATTGCAAAAAAATTCTCTGTTCCTGAAGAAGTTGGTGGTCCAGTAATGATTGCTAAAATGACTCATGATTTTGTAAAAATTGGTGATGTTATACAAATTATGATTTTTATGGCTTTGATTTCTATTTCTTTAGCTGTAGTTAATATCATGCCTTTTCCAGCCTTAGACGGAGGAAGATTACTTTTTTTGCTTTTTGAATTAATTACTAGAAAAAAACCAAATGCTAAATGGGAAGCTGCTATTCATGCTGGTGGATTTGTTATTCTTTTGGGATTGATTTTTTTAGTGACTTGGAATGATATTGTGAGAATATTTTTTAATTAAACTTGCCCCGACTTAAGTTAGAGTTTAAAAATTGTAATAATTTTAACCCCTGACTTAAGTCGGGGGTTTTGATCCTGCTATTAATTTCTTTCCTTGCTGCCAATAAGAATTAAAAGAATAAAAATCTTTTAAAGGATCTATCAAAGAATCAATTTTTACTTTTTGATATAATTTTTGTGCTATTTCTAAAGGTAAATATTTAAAAATATGCACTTCATCTTGTAAATTAAAATTATTCCATAAAATTTCAATGGTTTTTTTAGGTAAATTAATACATCCATGTGAACCATAAAGTGCGCGAGCTTCTTTTTTCCAATATTGATCTACACGCCAAGAAGCATCATGTAAAGCATAACCACCAAAAAAATAAAGTGCCTTTTTTACTGCCCATTGTCTTTGCATTAGATGTGGGCCACGCTTAGAAGTAATTTTAAAACTTCCCACTGGCGAGGGAGTGCTATTTTTTCCAGATATAATTCGAGAAAAAGCTAGCAAACGACAATCTTTAACTGCAAATAAAACCTGACTTTGTAAATCAATATATATATTACTGCCTTCAAATCCTTGTTTTTTGCAATTTTGAATTTTATTTCTTAAATGTTGTTGGCAAAATGAAAAATTATCTAAGTGTTTAATATTAAGGCAAAATTTTTCATTTAAAGTAAAATTATTACTTTTTTTTAAAATTTGTTTTTTTTCATTAATTAATGATTTTTGATAGCGAAAAAAAATTGGTTCATATTTGTTTTTGAGATCTTTTCTAATTTGCATTAAAGAAAAATTATTAAAAGTAGATATTTGCTTAAAACCTTGATGCAAAAAAAATAATTCTTTTTTATTGCTAATATTTTTTTTAAATAAAAATTCATTTTTTGAAAATTGTTTTAAGCTTTTTATTAAGTGAATTTTAAAATTAATTTTTAAAGGCCATAAAAGACCTAAAATAATTAGTATAATTAATAAAAACCGCGGTAAAATAAATATTCTGCTAATCAAATAATTTTGCAAAAGGATTTGATTTTAGCAAAAAAATTCATTTTTTAAATTAATTTTTATTTAAATTATTTAAATGATATTTAATTTTATTTATATTTTGCTCTAAAGCCTCTAGGCAAATTTGTTGATTATTTGTATTTTCATTTAGTGGTACTTCTGCTTCAAAAGATTTACCATTTATTTCGTAACGAATAATACAAACATTAGTAAGCATATTTTCACTATTAGATTTATATTCTTTGCTAATAAAGTTAATTTTGATATTATTAAAAATAATAATTTTATTGCTTTGAAATAATGCAATGATATCTTTTTTTGATATATTAAAATCAGATTCAAATTCATTTTCAAAAGAAATATTAATTGCTTTATTTAAGAAATCTATTGAATTTAAATGCGTATTTAAATTATTAATATTTAATAATAGTAATTTTGTTTTTATTTTAATTTCTTTGCTTATTTTTATTATTAAAATAATATCATTTGGATCATTAGATGAAGCTAGTGTATCAATGAAATTATAAAGTTCATCTATATTTGAATCATTAAAGTCAGATAAAAAAGCCATAGAATTTTTAACTTCTTCAGAAATTTGTAAAATAGCTCTTTTAATATGAGGATGATTTAATAAAGTTTCTATATCAGAATATTTTTCTTTTTTTATACTTGATGAAATATTTTCTTTTTTTATTTTTATTATTTCATTAATTTCTATTATAAGGTTAATTAATTTTAAATTATTAGATAAGGCAAATATATCAATAAAATCATCAAATTGATTTAACTCCTCTTCATTAAAAGCAATACTTTTGTTACTCATGCTAGATAAAAAAGCCATAGAATTTTTAACTTCTTCAGAAATTTGTAAAATAGCTCTTTTAATATGAGGATGATTTAATAAAGTTTTAATGTCAGTTTTTACTATATGTAATGTTTCATTTTTCATTTAATGATTATAATAATTACTTTTATAAACAATATATAAATTTTTTATTTAGATTATAAAAATTTAGGAATTGAGTTTTAAATAAACATCTTATTTTGTCAAGTTTTAGTTCATTTATCTAATCCCTAACTTTCTTATTTTTAAAATAATATTTCTAAGAGAATTTTTAAAAAAATGTATTACCTATTTACGTAATATAGATGAAAAGATATAAAACTATACTAAATCAATCTTTAAAAAATATTAAAATAGATTTATTTACGTATTTCCCGGAAAAGTTAGGGATTAAAAGTAAAAGAAAAAAATTAGACTTCAATATATAAATAAGCAAAAATAGAGCTGTTTTTTAATTTTTATGGAAAAATTAGATTTTCAAAAATTAAATGGATTATTGCCAGCAATTATTCAAGATGCTCAGACTAAGCAGGTTTTGATGTTAGGATTTATGAATAAAGAAGCCTTGGAAAAAACTCAAATTACCGGAAAAGTTACTTTTTATTCTCGCAGCAAAAAAAGACTTTGGACTAAGGGGGAAACTAGTGGAAATTTTTTAAATGTTGTTCAAACTAAAATTGATTGTGATAGTGATACTTTATTAATTTTAGTTCATCCAACTGGACCGGTTTGCCATAAAGGTCAATTTTCTTGCTTTGGCAAAGAAGATTTTTCTTTAGCAGTTTTACAAAAAATTATTGCTGATCGTAAAAAACATCAACCAGCAAATTCTTATACTACTTCTCTTTTTAAAGCAGGCTTAGATCGTATTATCCAAAAATTAGGTGAAGAAGCAGTAGAAGTAGTTATTGCTGCTAAAAATAGCAATGAAGAAGATTTTAAAAATGAAATTAGTGATCTTTTATTTAATATTATTGTTTTATTGCAAGAAAAAGAAATATCATTGCAAGAAATTGAACAATTTTTAGGTCAAAGACATGAAAATATGAAAAAAAATAAACATTAAAATTATGATTAAAAAAGGAGTAATTTTAGCTGGCGGAACTGGAAGTAGACTTAGTCCTATTACCAAAATAACCAATAAGCATTTGTTGCCGATTTATAATCAACCCATGATTTTTTATCCTATTGCCACTCTTAAAAAAGCAGGAATTTTAGAAATTTTAATTATTTCTGGACAACGACATGCCGGAGACTTTGCTAAATTGCTTTTAGATGGATCTGAATTTAATATGAATTTTTCTTTTCGAGTACAAAAAGGAGGTGATGGGGGAGTGGCGGAAGCTTTATATTTAGCTAAAAATTTTGCTGGCAATGATAATATTGCTGTGATTTTAGGAGATAATATTTTTGAAGATGATTTTTCTGATCAAATTAATAATTTCCAAAAAGGAGCGCATATTTTTTTAAAAAAAGTTTCCCAGGCTAATCGTTTTGGAGTAGCAGAAATTGATAATCATAAAAATGTTATTAACATTGAAGAAAAACCAAATAAGCCCAAAACTAATTTTGCAGTAACTGGTTTTTATTTATTTGACAACACTGTTTTTCAAAAAATAGAAAAATGTAAAATCTCTCCGCGTGGAGAATTAGAAATTACTGATGTGAACAATTTTTTTATTCAAGAAAATAAAATGACTGCTAGTTTTGTATCAGGAAATTGGACTGATGCTGGCACTTTTGAAAGCTTTTTTAAAGCCACTTGTTTAGCTAAAGATCTCTATGACAAAAGCAAAGAAAATAATTAATAAAAATCATGAAACTATTATTGATATTGGTATGATTTTTTATCATAGTGAGAATTTTTTTGCTGGTCTTTTAGATTCTTTGCAAAAACAAACTTTTAAAAATTTTAAACTTTTAATTTTAATAAATGGATCTAGTCAAGATGAATATTTAAAAGCAAAAAAATATTTTAAAATATTAAAAAATTGTACTGTTTTTTATAGTAAAAAAAATTTAGGTTTTGCTAAGGGACAAAATTTTTTACTTAAAAAATCAAAAGCAAAATTTTATTTTTGTTTAAATCCAGATTTGATTTTAGATAAGCATTGTTTACAAAAATTAGTTGATTTTTTAAATCAAAATAAAAAATGTGCTGCAGCTTTTCCTAAAATATTAAAATTAATTAAAAATCAAAAAACAAATTTAATTGATAGCTGTGGAGTTGAAATAACTAAAAGTTTTAAAGCTTTTGATAATCATCAAAATCAAGTAGATAATTATAACTATAAAACAGAAAAAGAGATTTTTGCTTTTTCTGGTGCGGCAGTTTTACTTAGAAAAAAAGCTTTAAATGATGTTGCTATATTGAACAACAATATTGAACAACAATTTTTTGATGAATTATTTTTTATGTTTAAAGAAGATGTTGATTTATCTTTTCGTTTGCGTTGGAAAATGTGGAAAATATTTCTTTGTCCTTTATCATTAGTTTATCATAAAAGGGGATTGGGGCAGAAAAAATGGCTAAGCAAAAGTTTTTTTGAAAAGAAAAATTCTTTTTTAGGACAAACCATATTATTGATCAAAAATTTTGATCAAGGTTTTAGTTTTTTGGTAAAATTAAATATTTTTTTACGAGAAATTTGTAGGCAAATTTTTGTTTTATTTTTCTCTCCTTTGGTATTTTGGGAACAAATTGTTTTTTTTAAAAAAAATTATAACCTTATTTTTACTCATAAAAAAGCTCTTCATAAAAAAATAAATCCTTTAAAAATAGAAAAATTTTTTATTTAAATTATGCAACTTTCTATTATTGTTCTAAATTATAAGTCTTTTACTTTAAGTGAAAAATGCTTGAGATCAATTTTAAAATTTCCACCATCTAGTTCTTTTGAAGTTATTTTTATGGATAACTCTGTTTGTAAGGAAAAATTTATGCAACTTAAAAATAAGTTTGCTCATCAAAAAAATTTTTCTTTTATTTTTTCTGATAAAAATTTAGGTTTTGCTTCTGGTGTTAATTTAGCTAGTCAAAAAGCTAAAGGAAAATATTTAGCTATTTTAAATCCTGATATTAGATTAATAGAAAAAGTTTTTGATCCTTTAATTAATTTTTTAAATAAAACTGCTAAAGCAGCTATAGTAGCTCCTAAATTAATTTTTAGCGATCAAAGTATTCAGGATTCTTTTCGAAGCTTTCCTTCTTTTTTTGATTTAATAATTAAAAGGATTTCTCCTTTGCGTAAAATATTTCATAAAAGATTAGCTCGTTTTTTAATGTGGGATTTTAATTTTTCTAAAACTTCTTCGGTGAATTGGGTGGTGGGAGCTTTTTTTATGATTAGAAAAAAAGTTTTTCAGCAATTAAATGGTTTTGATGAGCGATTTTTTCTTTTTTTTGAAGATACAGATTTATGTCGAAGAGTAAAAGAAAAAAATCTTGAAGTTATTTTCTTTCCTCAAGTTAAAGCTATGCACAATCATATTCGTCTTTCTCAAACTAAAAATTTTTTAGAATTTTTTAGCAAAAAAACATTTTTACTTCATATTGTTAGTGCTTTTAAATATTTTTGGAAGTGGAGGAAGTAGTTTATTTTTTTTAAATTTACAAAATGAATAAATTTATGAAAATAGCATTCCTTTGCTGGTTCAATTTTGTAAATTGAAACCAAGTTATTTTACTCATTCATTTAGGTTTATTCTTTCTTCTTCCTCTCTTGAGATTCCCTTCTACGCAGGAATGACGGAAGGAAATGCAGGAATTACAAGGAAGAAAGCAGGAATGAAAAAAGTTTTTTTCTATTTTTATTTTAAAAATTTTGGACAGAAGGAGATTTTTTGATTTTATTAAGTTTCCAGCATTGACCTGTTTCTTTAAAATGTTTTAATTCTTGCAGAATAATCTCTTCTTCTTTTTGATTAAAATCAAATTCATTTTCTAGGAGTTTGTTAAAAAATTCAGAAATATTTTCTTTATCTTTATCTTTAATTTTTTCCCAAGCATGATCATTTAAGGAAACTAAAACTTTATGTGTCATTTTAAAAAAAACTATTTTAATTTTAATTAAAAGTTATTAATCGACAATAAGCTTTTTTGCATTATTTATATTATTTTAAATATTAAAAAATTCCTATAATAATTTTAACAATAACAAAAGCAGAAGAAGCTATTAAAAGAGCAATAATAGTCCATTTAATTATTCTTTTAGCTTTTTCAATTTTGTTTTCATCTCCAAGTGCTGTAATCCAAATTATTCCAGCTATGATTATGGCAAATATAGCTAAGGTAAAAGCAATTTTTAAGAAATGTTGACTGAGATTTTGTAAAATTTCATTTATATTGGTTTGCGGTGAAATAACACCACTTTTTTGAGGATAAGCTACTTCGCCAATTTCTCCTTCTTTAAAATTTGCTGGCATTATTATTTAATTTTTTAGCTATTATATACCAAAAAAATAAATTGTCATGATTTATTTTTATTGTTGTGAAACAGCATAATTGAAAAAAGGAATTTTCATAGATGGTTCAATTTCTATTTCAATAGCTTGTTTGGCTCCTTGCGAAATTCCTTCAGATAGTACTTTTAAAGTTTGATCGGGGATAGCTATTTTTGCATCAATACTGCCATCAATAGTAAAAGCTACTTTATAAAGAATTTTTTTAATTTTATAACCATGAGTGTCAAGAGGTTTTTTGGCAAAAGAAAATTGTACGGAAGGATAATAAAGCTCATTTCCGTCATCATCAGGATTGATTAGAAAATTAGTAATAGTTTTAATTTTTCCATCTTTAGTTTTACCAGAAGGATTACTAATTTCAATAACGCCATTTTTAATAATGCTATTGTTGTGAAAATCTTTAACACAAATTGAACTTCCGCCATCTTCCAGGCAACCTTCAGATCGTAAAATTTTCATATTACCATCTTTATCTTGACCTACAATTTGCCACGCAGCAATAGGATTATCACTAATATCAGGATCATTTAAAGGTAAAGCATTATTAGGTAAAGAAAAATAAAAAGTAACATCATCTAAAAGACTATTCCCTCCTCCTCCTTTGGCTCGAGAAATACTAGGGGCGTAAGAACCATTTTCTAAATTCCAAAATCCAGGATTATTTTCAGAAAAAGGAATGCTAACATTTTGATCAGTATTTTTAACAATTTTATTAGTATTATTGGGATCATTTTGATTATTATTTTGCTGATTGCTACGTAGGCAATTATTATTGCTAAAGCTATATCCTGCTTTACATTTCCAATCACATTTTTTGCTATTTTCAGATCCAGGAGAAGTGTTTAATTCAATAGGATCAGGATTCCATTTTGTGCATTCAATAGCAAAGCTATCATCACTAGTACCAATAATTTTTTTTGTTTCACAAGTTCTTTTTACTTTATCTGTTTCTCCATTAAATTTCATAAATTTAGCATTAGCAGGTAAAACTACACCAGCATGATCGCAATAAACATATTCTTCTAAGTTATTACATTTTCCATTACTAAAACCAACATTTCCACAACTAAAATAACAAAAATCATCAGGATCATTATTTTGCCATGAAGATATTTGCCAATTATTTCCGCAAGAATTATTATTTGTATCCCATGCTGTACATTTTTGCATTTGCAAACCTATTTTGGAATAAGCAGGAGGACTACCACCACAATTGCTAGTTAAATAAGTTTCTGATAATTCATATCCTTCGATAACACTAGCAGGTATATCTGTTACATCATCTTGATTTATTATATCTGATCCTTGAATAAGGATAGTTCTAAAAGTAAGTTGACAACTACTAGAGCAACCACTAAAAGTAGTTCCATTATTAATTCCAGCATCACATTCTTCACCATTTTCAGTTTCAGTAACACCATTTCCGCATTGACAATGAGTTTTATTAATATTAATAGTAATTGGTTCTTGTGAATTACAGTCATCCATACTACTATTTCCTTTGCAGGGACTAATATTAAGTTTAATTTTGTCACTAACTGAACTGCAGAATTGATTATCATTATCAATAAAAGTACAAGTATTATCAGCACAATTTAAATTACTATCTAATGGTGACCAAATTTTTTCACCTTTTTGTGCTTGTAAATTACCTTCGGTTTCAATAATACGAAAATAACTTGGAATATTACAACTGCTTCCTTCAATATTCCATTCAAATTTAACTTTTTCTGAATCAGCTTCAATAGCTCCGGGGGTGATTGGGCATAATCCAGAAACACAAGACTTGCCATCATTTTCATCTGGCACTAAACCGCTAGGGCAAA
>Ga0272440_1003517_pt1 | contig 11684 bp, 6 predicted proteins | sample SSMMMBAug17_FD_192440 | JGI IMG/M metagenome (GOLD analysis project Ga0272440, IMG submission 192440) | Marine sediment archaeal communities from Little Sippewissett salt marsh, Falmouth, MA, United States - SSM-MMB-Aug17 | ecosystem: Environmental > Aquatic > Marine > Wetlands > Sediment ... | reverse complement strand
ATCTTCTTCAGCGTAATCCAGGTTCAAAATGAATAGAATTGACTCTTTCAGAAATGAGGAACTTATTTTCAGAGCATTCCTTACTTATAACGTCCAGGTTGCCAATCTAAAAATGATTGTGGACATATCTTTTTCAGTGTTAAATAAAAATGGCTACTATTTTCACTGTCTCGAGATTGACATGGCGTTTGTATCCATTTGCTGCCATCAAGAAAATTTTCTGTCAAAGTTACGATTTGTTTCTCGAAATTTTCAGTAAAAGCTTCAATGACAATATGTCCATCAATGCCTAATTGAGAAGATGCCGAGATAATACTATCTGATGATTGAACTAAATGATTTGCTGTTATATAAATATTCCCACCATTGCCTTCATAGGCATTGGCAATAATTTGACTTTTATTTAAGATATTATAATATGAATTAATTGAAATATTTCCGCCATTTCCAAGACCGCCTAATACAGAACTGGTTATACTGCCATCAAGTAGATAAATCTCTTCACTTGCTGAAATTGAAATCATGCCATTCAATCGATCATTCTCAATAAAATCAGGAATAATCGTATCTGGTACTGAGGTATTTTCTGCTTGAGTACTTATCCTGCTATCTTGCCTCAGGCTAAGATATGTCAGGTGATCCAATTTAATGGAACCGGCTGCACCGCCACCTTTTGCAGATGTGCTTTCTGATGATATACTTGAATGATCTGATAAACAAACTATTTGGCTTCCGATGAGTATGCCGCCAGCATCACCTGAACCTGCGGATGATGTGCTAATATAAGAGGAATCGTTCACATGGATTGTGTTGACAGCTTCTTGGATTTGAAAAAAATCTAATAATTCTATTTTGTTTTCAATGTCAATCAAACCGAAAATTAAGTCATCAATAAACGAAATTTTTTTTGCAATAAAAATATGTCCACCTGTGCCTTTTCTATCCGGATGAATTCCTGCGCTGGATATGAATGATTCACCAGAAAGAGATAATTCACTCGTTTCAATAGCGATTCCGCCAGCATCCGATTCACTTTCATTTTGTGTGGAGATTTTACTTTGAGAACTTAACATTACGTTGTTACTACGAATAGAGATAAGACCAATGTCATTACTAAAACCAGGATACTTATTTTCGGCAGAAATAAATGAATAATTTGATATGGCAAGATCATTTATCCGAATAATTATAGCCCCCGCACCGCCTTCACTTAAACTTGATGTACTCATACCGGAGTGATTGTTTAGACTGATTTTGTTCGCAGGAATAAGATTGGGCAAGTCTTTGGATAAACCGATTTCAATCCCCCTGCAAACCATCACCATTCCAGAAGCACCACCATCATTTCCATATGTATTGACCGAATGAATTTTTGAAAAATGATCAAGGTATAAATCCGCAGTAAATATCCGAATTGTTCCAGCATCTCCCATCCCTGCATTTTCTGTGGTGATCGTGCTGGCATGATTCAAAGAAATTTTATCGCTTATTAAGGTAATGTCACCCGAATGCCCGCTATCCCCTTTTTTCATGGATGATGACGATATCAATGCATGATCATCCAATTCGATCAATTTGCTCATCAAATAGATAACACCCGCTTGACCTTTTCCATGACTCTCAGTTGAAATTTCAGAATGGCTTTGAATGATGATTTGCTCACAAGTCTGATGGACTTCAATATCCATTTCTTCTTCATGTAAATCAATATCTTGTCCAATGATCACCCCAAGACCATCGCTTGAATTATCCTCATGTATTGATGTTGATGAAACGATTGAATGATTATTAATTGATATTTTTGGAGTATTAATAATTATTCCACCCGGTTTTCCTTTTTCAAGACTCTGTGCGCCAATCATGGAATAATTATTTAACGATACCAGTTTGCCAGATTGAAGAAAAATATATCCAGAGTCTCCATCAGCTTTACTGACAGAAAGAATAGCTGCATATTTATCCAGTTCAATTGTTTCAAATTCTAAATATATCTTTCCAGCATTACCAGAGCTATTGCTTGAAACATTTAGGTTTGAATACTGTTCCATTCGAAATGTTTTTCCAGATAATATTATATTTCCAGCATCTCCAGCAATTCCTTGATTATTAATTGACCAATGCGTGGTTGAAAAAATACCGGATACTGATTCTTCTGTTGGGTCTTCTTGATTATTATTCTGGTCTCCACCTTTGATAATTAAGTTTTCATCAAGGTGAATCCCAATCATCCCGGCATCCCCTGTACCCGCAGTGCTATTTATAATCTTTCCGCCATTTTGAAGGATTAAATTTTTCGCCTGGATTTGAATATCTCCGGCATGCCCCGCATTTTCAATATCTGATAAGGAAATAGCGAAAATACCGCAATCATCAAGAAGATTACCATGAATCTTTATTGTATCTGATGCATTGATTCGAATGAGTCCGCCATTTCCCCGAGAGAAAGCATTTGCTTCAATACTTGCACCATCTGATAAAACAAGATTGCCTGTATAAATATTTATATTTCCAGCATTTCCATCATGGTGATCACTGGCTGTGGAAATTTCATGTTCGTTATTTGGAGCGACGTTATTAACTAAATCTAACGATATGGAACTGGTTGATATTGAACTGTACAGTTCTTCACAACAGCCTTTTATCAAAATGTTTTCAGCATGAATGTTTATATCACCACTGTTTTCTGTGCTAAATGTTTCTATAATTATACCACTCCCATCCAACAAAGAAAGTTGGTTTACACGAATATCAATACTGCCTCCAGCAAAGCCGCTAACATTAATATCATCATTGCTATATTGCCCCGCATTGATAAAGCTGGTGTTCATTTCTAAATGATCTGCATAAATAAAAATTTGACCACTACTTGAACTGATCACAGAATAATCAGAAAGGGTTATGTTCCCCATTTTCTCAAAGGAAGAAACATTGAGGCCATCTGTTTGAAAAATAACTTGACCGGCTGATGCCACACTGGCAATATTCACACGACCATTATCTGCAACAACTGTCCCAACAGGATAATCAATCAGCATATTATATGAGCCATCATTGATTCGAATATTTCCAGCAATAAGTGATAGGGTTTGATCATCTTTAAGGTATAGCGATGGCAATAATTCATATTCTGAAGGAATTGTTTCGCCTTTGCCTTGAATTTGTATTTGCCCAACATCATTATCCAAAAACCCAAAAGAGACTGGAGATGAAGCTGTTAACAAAGGAGGGATTTCTGTGGTTCCATATTCTGATTGATCTGAAAAGCCAATATAGTCACAAGTACTGACATGGAAAGCCCCCTTAACATCCAAAAAAACATTTGGTCCAAATAATACACCATTGGGGTTAAAGAAAAAAATATCCGCTTCAGGCATCACAGACTGAATGCCACCATCAATCCATGAATATTCATGACCTGTCACACGTGCAACAATATTCAAAATATTGTCTGGGCCATAAAATATGGCTTGTTCATTGTTATGGACATTGAATGTCTGGAAACTATGAAATAAATTGTTTCCCTTTATTTCGCCATGTTCAGCTAAAATATGAAAATTGGGTCCTTGCAGAGCCTTTATTTCTTTTGAACCGATGGTGCCATCAGTGATAATGCCATGAGGATGTGTATAACTATCTGCCCATACAATCGAAGCCCACGCAACAATAAGCATGATGGTATTCATATGTTTAAGAAAGTTCATCTCAGTACCTTATTTACAGGGTTTTAATAATGGGTATATAAATAAATAATATAAGTAAGCGGGCATAAGTTTTCGGGTAGTGAGAAGTAAAAACTAAAAATGTTCGCCCGCCTGGAGTTGAAACTCCAGGCTATTCCTTTGTCATCCCTGAAGGGAACTTGTCTACCTGCATTACATTTTTTTCAACAATTGATTGGCCGCTGTCAACATGGGATCCCATACTGGACTGAATGGCGGTGCATAAGCAAGGTCTGAATGAGCAAATTCCTCAACACGCATGTTCATATGTAATGCTATCGCAGGCGCATTAATACGATGTGCAACGCCTTCTTCACCCACCATCTGTACACCAAGCAATTTGCCTGAAGCAACATCGCCAACCATTGAAACATCAATTTTACCAGAGCCAGGATGTGCATGCGCCCTGGAGCGAGATTGAATGACGATTTCAACCGGATCATACCCCACTTTTTTGGCTTCAGACATATTCAAGCCGGTTCGAGCAACTTCCAAATCAAAAACTTTAAACACAGCAGTTCCAACAACACCTGGAACGAATTTGTTTATTCTACACACATTATCAGCAACAGCCCATCCGCCACGATTGGCATATAAAGCCAATGGAATCCATGTCTGCTGTTTTGAAACTTTATGCATAACGCTTGCGCAATCGCCAGCAGCATAAACATTGAGGCCTGTTGTGGCCATTCTTGTATCCACAATGATTGCATCAGATGGACCTGTTTTTATTTGTGCATCTTTCGCAATACCAGAATTGGGTTTAACACCTATTGCAGTCAATACAATATCACCAGTAAGTGAAATATCCTTTGAAATCACCTTGAGCTGATTATCATATGATTCAATCCCATTAACAGGATGACCATCATAAATTTGAACATCATGCTTTTTCAATTCTGCCTGCACGCGATTTGCCAGATTTAAAGACAGCCAGGGAAGCAATTGCGGCCTGGGTTTGATCATACTGACTTCGATACCGCGACTACGAAATGCTTCCGCCATTTCAAGAGCAATATAACCCATTCCGATGATAACAGATTTTTTTGTTTCAGGACGTAAGAATTGTTTTAATTGTCGGCCATCATCAAGACTTTTTAATGCAAATACACCGGGCAAATCAAATCCTGGCAATTTAGGAATAATGGGTGATGCACCGGTTGCAATAAGTAATGCATCATAGTTGTCTGAAAAAACATTGCCATCTGAATCTGTGCCTTTAATCTCTTTGTTTGAAATGTCTATGGATTCTACCCGATGGCCGAGTCTTAAATCGATATCTTGCTTTTCTCTAAAAACTTTTGCTTTTCGAACAACCAGATCGTCAATATCGCGATTGGCATCAGCAATATTGTATGGCATACCACAGGCACTGTAAGAGACATCCTGCGTTTGCTCGTATACACGAACAGTCATATCAGGTTTATTTCTTTTGGCGCGGCTTGCTGCGCTCATGCCTGCGGCATCTCCGCCAATGATGATAAATTTCATATATTTTTTCCTTTCCAAAAAAGTGTAATTGTTATGTGATACACTGATTAACTTAACGAAAATACATGTAAAATGAATCTATTCTTAATGTCAAGATAAAAAAATAATTGAGAAAAATGTTGCTTAATTACTATCCATCATGTAATGGAATTTAAAATAATTGATATTGACAATACCAAATAGACAATATTTATCTTTTGTATACTGCTGTCTTTTTTTATATAATGAGGACAAAATGGATCAAGCAAAAATAGTAAAAGTTTCTGATATCAAAGGTGTTCATGTATCCCCCTTTAAAAATATGATAAAAAAAACTTCAAACTGCATGCTATGCGGAGAACCCCTCATCTATCTGACAAATAATGAAATGAAAACCTGTACATTTTGTGGAAAAGTGTTTTCAGCAAATGCGGTTTGTAGTAAAGATCATTTTGTTTGTGATTCATGTCATGGTGCGGATGCATACGTTTTTTCAAAAGAGTTTTTAACCCACACTGAGCAAAAAGATCTTGTGGGCACATTGAATGCCTTAAGATCACATCAATCCTTCAATCTTCATGGTCCAGAACATCATTATGCAATAGCAGGTGTTATACCTGCAGTGTATAAAAATTTGGGCGGCAACATATCCAATGATGACATTCTGACTGCAATTGATAGAGCAACAGCTATTCCTGGTGGAAGTTGCGGATTTTGGGGTGGATGTGGTGCGTCCCTGGGCGCAGGCATTGGTTTTGGTGTTATTCTTGGCAGTAATCCCCTTAAACCCAAACTAAGACAGACATTAATAAAAATCGTATCTGAAATTTCTGTAGAACTTTCAAAAGTGACCGCTGCAAGATGCTGTCAACGTGAGTGTTGGACTGCATTAATAAAGGCATCAGAAATTTCGGAAAAGTACATTGGTATATCACTTCCCGCAAATGACAATGTTATTTGTACTCAAATGGATCGAAACAAAGAATGTATCCGAGCTGCATGTCAGTTTTATCATAGGCAGCCTTAATATCATCTCTTTTTTACGTATTCATAAGTTTTATATCTTTACAACAATTTATTAAGAAAGGAAAAATTCATGTCACAATCCAACATATTGAGTATTGATATCGGTACGCCAATGCAAATGGCCTTTGAGACAGTAAGATACCGCCTTAAAAGCGAATTTGTTGGTATGATGCATCAATCTTTTATAATTGTTGCGATGCCTCCCGCTAAATCAATACCCAATTCATCCACAATATATTCAAAGGGGACTGAAACGATTGTACGCTTTGTATATCAGGGAATTGCATATGGTTTTTCAACAACCATATCACGCGCGCTATACAAACCTGCAAAATTGCTATTTCTTGAATATCCCAAAGATATTGAAATCTATCAGTTACGAAATTATGAACGTGTCTTATGTCATTTACCTGTGCAAATAAATCTGAAAGAGGATGAAACAGTTTCAGGACATGTGAATGATATCAGTAAGGAAGGATGCTTGTTCACTGCTGAAAACGATGCTTTTTATAACAAACATGAGTTACCTGCAAAAGAACATGATTATTCAATTTCACTTCGATTGCCTGGATTTGAGAATACAATTAAAATTTCCAGTAACGTAATGAATATCAACAAGACAAAAGAACAAATCAAAATAGGGCTAAAATTCTTATCTATGACTGACGATGCGCGTGAACGTTTGTATGACTTTTTGGAAAGTGTGGGTGTTACTTAGGAAAGCACTGAAAATGACTTCCCCATTTAGAGACGTAGCATGTGCTACGTCTCTAAACGATCTTAATCTGAGGTCAAGCTTTTCGATTACCAGACCATCGCTTCTTCTTTTTTTCGGCCAGTCGAATAGGCTGGCAGGTAGTTTTAACCGCGTCATATCCCAAAAAGACATTAATCTGTTGTTTCATCTCTGCATTAGGGTTTACATAGTATTGTTTTGGTAATTCAATGATTGTTTCAGTCTCATTGGGAACAATTAAATGCAAGAAAGACCGGCATGTACCGCTGTTTTCTTTGATTCGTTCGTAAAGATCGTTTAGCATATCCATGCTCAGACGAGACAAATTCACATTTATATGCACACCCGCAGACCAGGTATTTTCTGCTTCCTCAAGGGGAACAATAGTATCTGCAATTATTTTTACAGCTTTTTCATTTTTTTGGACTTCTCCCTGAATAATGAGCGCACGATCCTGTTCAAACAGATGAGAATATCTTGCATACAAATCTGAAAAAACAACAGTTTCAAAAGATCCGACCTTGTCTTCAAGGCCCAGAAAAGCCATTTGATCTCCTTTTTTGGTGCGGATCGGCTTTGTTGATGCAATAGCGCCACAAATACGCACAGCAGTGCCATGATTTTTATTGACAAGGGTTTCTGAGTTAACATCTGAAAATTGATCCATAACATCCTTAAATTTATCCAAAGGATGACCAGTAATAAAAAAGCCTAAGCTTTCCTTTTCAAAATTGAGCAAAACAGTATCGTCCCACTCATCCAATTCTTTTAAAACCGGATAATTTATTTTTGCTTTCTTACCCCCAAATAATGTTAGCTGGCCGCTTTGTTTATCGCGTTGGGATTTTTGTCCAAAATCCAGAGCATGTTCAAGGCTTTCCATCATTTGAGACCTTTTGGCCTGGGTTGATGCAAACGCCCCACATTTAATCAGATTTTCCACAACACGTTTATTGACACGCTTAAGATCCACACGCTCACAAAAATCAAACAATGATAAAAGTTTCCCCTGTTTTCTGGCTTCAATGATAGCATCAACAGCGCCTTCGCCAACATTCTTGATTGCCATCAATCCAAATCGAATTTCACCATCCCGAACAATAAAGTGATGCATACTTTCATTAATATCCGGTGGCTGCACTTTTATTTTATGACTGCGGCATTCTGTAATAAATTTTAAAACAGCATCTGTATTGCCCATTTCTGATGACAGCAGTGATGCCATAAATTCAACAGGATAATGCGCTTTCAACCATGCGGTTTGATAGGCAATTAATGCATACGCGGCACTATGAGATTTATTGAATCCATAGCCCCCAAACTTTTCCATAAGATCAAAAATATGTTTGGCTTTATCAAGATTTAAATTGTTTTCCTTGGAACCATCCATAAAACGTTTCCGATGTTTCGCCAGTATTTCGGCAATTTTTTTGCCCATTGCTTTGCGAAGATCATCAGCTTCAGACATGGAATAATTGGCCAGGACCGAAGCAATACGCATGACCTGTTCCTGATACACGATAACCCCATAGGTATCTTTTAAAATATCTTCCAATTGGGGGAAAGGATATTCGACTTTCTTAAGGCCATGTTTACGATCCACAAAATCATCCACCATACCGCTGTCAAGGGGACCCGGACGATACAATGCGACCAGAGCAACAATATCATCAAAACATTCGGGTTTAAGACGAATCATAAGTTCTTTCATGCCGCTAGATTCCAACTGAAACACACCGGTCGTATCACCGCGTTGAATAAGTTTAAACGTCTTTTCATCATCCAGGGGCAATTGATTCAGGTCGGGTCGCTCTTTCCCTTGTTCTGCAATAAATTCAAGTGTTTGTTCTATAACTGTCAGGTTTCTCAATCCCAGAAAATCAAATTTTACGAGGCCAATTTTTTCAACACATTTCATGTCAAACTGGGTTACAATTTCACCATTTTTTCCTCTGAACAATGGAAGATAATTGACCAGTGGTTTATCGCCAATCACCACGCCAGCGGCATGGGTTGAGGCATGACGCGGAAGGCCCTCAAGAACCTTGCAAATATCAATTAATTTTGCATATTGTGGGTTTTCATCGGCCAATTCCTGAAGTTTGGGTTCTTCAATGAGAGCATCTTTAAGTTTGATGCCAATTTTTTCAGGAACCAGTTTGGCAATCATATCAACTTCATGAAGCGGAATGTTCAATACACGTCCGACATCGCGAATAACAGCCCGGGTTTTTAAACTTCCAAAGGTAATAATCTGCGCCACATAATCGCCGCCCCCATATTTTTCAACAACATATTTAAAGACATTTTCCCTGCCTTCGATACAAAAATCAACATCAATATCTGGCATGCTTTTTCGGGCAGGGTTCAGAAAGCGTTCAAAAATCAGGTCGTATTTCAGGGGGTCCAGATTGGTAATTTCCAAAGCATATGCAACAAGACTTCCAGCAGCAGATCCGCGTCCTGGACCAACTGGAACACCATTTTTTTTGGCCCATTTAATGAAATCAGAAACGACAAGAAAATATCCGGGAAACCCCATATCTTTAATCACATTCAGTTCGTTTTCCAGGCGGTCGCGATAGGGTGTTTCATCCAGATCAGGATTGTCTTTTTTCATATTTGCCAGGATATGATTCAAGCCCTGATGCGCCATTTCATCAAGGACTTCATCAGGTGTTTTGTCCGGGCCAGTATCAAAGACAGGAAAGTGATAGGTATTCATGTCGAAATCAAGATTGCACTGTTCTGCAATGGCACGTGTATTTTCAATGGCATTGGGATAATCTTTGAAAGCTGCTACCATTTCATCGGGGGATTTAAAATAAAGTTGATTGGTATCAAATTTCAGGCGATTGCTTTCATTGAGGGTTTTACTGGTTTGAATGCACAACAAAACATCATGCGCCTCGGCATCATTGCTTGAAAGATAGTGACAATCATTTGTCGCCACAAGTGGAATACCCAGCTTGTGATGCATTTCCAGCAATGCCTGGTTGACTTTTTCCTGCGCGACAATGCCATTGTCCTGAACTTCAAGGTAAAATCGACCTTCCCCAAAAAGATCTGCATAAAAGTTGGCGGTTTCATAGGCTTTATCCAGCTTATTATCCAGAATCAGATGCGGAATTTCACCATGAAGGCATGCAGATAAAGCAATGAGGCCTTTGTGATGTTTTTTCAGCAGTTCTCTGTCGATTCTTGGTTTGTAGTAAAACCCTTCAGTCTGGCCAATGGATGCCATTTGACAAAGATTTTGGTAACCTTCCTGGTTCTCAGCCAGTAATACTAAATGACGCATGCCGGCTTTATCTTGAGCAGATCTGTCGGTCAGTGATCTTGGCGCCATATAGCATTCGCAACCGATAATGGGTTTGATTCCAGCCTTTTTGGCTTTTTCGTAAAATTCCACTGTAGCGAACATGGTGCCATGATCGGTAATCGCAACAGAATCCATTTCATATTCTTTGGCCCTTTCGAGTAAATTGCTTAGCCTGATGGCACCATCAAGAAGGCTGTATTCTGTATGGACATGTAGATGAATAAATGGGGACATGGTTTGCCTCTTTTTGTTATTAAAAAAAATTTGATACTTTGGGAATACGCTCTGTTCAGGAAAAATGATTGTTTCGAGGATTCCTACTTGTTTATTATGATAGATTTTTTTTGCTGGTAATAAATTTTTACAATATCCCTGAGAATATAAAAAGGATCAAAACCCAGCCTGATTTTAGACAACTGATTATTTACCAATACAACTGGCAATAATTCAACATGCCATTGGCAATGTCGTGCCATAATAAAAATTTCAACATCAAAGGCATAGCCATTGATATGAGACAATTGAATAATTTGTTTGGCACACGCTCTGCTGAATCCTTTTATGCCGCATTGTGTGTCTGTCACTTCAATGCCCAAAAGCGTATGAACCAGCATTGAAAATATTCGACTTGCCCAGATGCGTTTCAAATTTAACCCCGCATCATCACGCGATTGTTTTAAATGACGATTTCCTGAAATTAAGTCACAGGCGGTTTGTTCAAATATTTCAATTGCGTCAGATAAAAATTGAGGATCATATGGAAGATCTGCATCAGTAAAAAAAATATATTTTCCTTTGGCATGTTTCAATCCCAGACGAATCGCATACCCTTTTCCACAATTTTTCGAATATCCCAGATACTGAATTTGACTTTTTTTCAATGAAAGCCTTTTAACGATGTGCCTGGTTTGATCAGTGCTGCCATCATCAATAAATAATATTTCAAAATGAGAAAATCTTTGGACACAATAATCAAAAAGCGTGTGAAGTGATTTTTGAATGCGTTTTTCCTCATTAAATCCGGGTATAATTATCGATATAAAAACTGATTTCATAATTTTTTTTAACCCATCATAAAATGCGTAGATCATGAATCTGTAGAACTTATGCGGGTTAATGTAATGAAATAATTGAAAGCTGTCAATAAAAACCTTTTTTCGCTTGGAATGTATGATAAATCTTGTTGCGAAAAATTAATTATGCTAATGACTCAGGAAAGATTGGAAAAGGGCGCATTCCCAAAAAGTTAGACATTTTAAAAGACGCTTAGGAATTCTCTGAAAAATAACATACTCATTTTTCTTGAACGTACAAAAAAAATAAGGTCGTGTAGAGACGTAGCATGCTACGTCTCTACAGTACAATTACCTCAAAACGAACAATATCAATAATGGGGAAGTTATTTTCAGAG
>Ga0272440_1003516_pt1 | contig 11685 bp, 6 predicted proteins | sample SSMMMBAug17_FD_192440 | JGI IMG/M metagenome (GOLD analysis project Ga0272440, IMG submission 192440) | Marine sediment archaeal communities from Little Sippewissett salt marsh, Falmouth, MA, United States - SSM-MMB-Aug17 | ecosystem: Environmental > Aquatic > Marine > Wetlands > Sediment ... | reverse complement strand
GTTATGCCTGTCCATTGTATTACTTATATTTCAAAAATCACGAAGGGTTATATTTCAGTAAGTACATAACGTTTTATTGAAAATAATATAAAATTAAGTTTGTAAAGTTTTTCCACATTGGCTATTTTGTTATCGATCAAAACTATTTAGTTGACTTTGACATAGACAGAGTATATTCAAAGTAAACATTGTAATTCTATACGCACTTGTTCAAAGTTGATTGTTCTTTTTTATAAAGCAGGTACTGCATAATTGTCTATTATTACATAAATTGTTTGTACTAAAATTAATCTCGTATCAGATTATAGGAAATAGGTCCCAAAATTTGCGCCATTTAACAAACTGTATATTTTCGAAAATATGCAAAACCAATAATAACTGTTTGTAATAGATTTAATTGATAGGCTGTCACAAATTTTGCAGTTAGCGAGGCCATTTGGGTTAATATTCAAAAAGGTCAAACAGTTAATTTATTTTTTGGTTAAAGTTAGTGGTTATCAATAATATGGTTTTGCAATACAAAACCTGTACTAAGTTGTTTGCTTGTTTAAAAATCAGATACATCAACAATTGCTTGGCAATACAAAAACAGATTTTATAACCATTAAAATACACAAACTATTTTTGCCAGAACTGAAAGGCACTATGTTTCTTTCCTAATTAAAGAAATTAGGAGGTTGTTAGTATGAAAAACCTAAAGTCGACATTAATAAAAAGCATCATTGTTATATTAATTATTCTAAATGGTTGTTCTGGGGATGATCCCGATTCACCTCAAACTATTAAGTATAAAGCCAGTACCTCAAATTTTTCTGCACAAGTTGACGCTTTTATTGCTAACGATAATAGTAAATACTATAATAATATTAAAGAATGTGTTTATAGAAATGATTTTTATACAAATGAATCGTGTTCTTTAAAAGATTTACCTTTACTTGGACAAGAATACGAAAGTGTAACAGCTGATACTATTATTGAAAGACTCGTAATTACAGATGATTGGATGTTAGACCGATTCCAAGAAGTTTTAGAAATTTTACCAGATGATATATTATCTTTGTTTAAGGCTGTTACAGCGGTTGTTATTGCAACCGATGTCAGGCCAGCTTTTTATTGGAGTTCAACTGGAGCAATATATCTTGATCCTAAATATTTATGGATGACAGCAGATGAAAAAAATACAATTGATCAGAAAGAAGATTATAGAAAAAATTATGGTAATGATCTTAAATTTAAAATGCCTTATCGATATGTTGTAAATAATAAACAAGTTACATTTTCAACAGATTGGGACTCAAACAAAGATAGAACCTTCGAAGAAATGAAAACTAGTTTAACTCATTTATTAGTACACGAACTCGCCCATGCTAATGATTTTTTTCCACCTACAACAATCAATCGAATCTCATTGAATCAAAGCATATTATCAGCCTCGAATTCAATAAAAGGTAATAGAATATCAGATATTCTTAGAGTCAGCTATCCTTTAAAGTCTCAACTTCTTAAAGATATTGCAGGTATTAACTATAGAAATGAAACCGCTAAAGCAGAAATCTTCGAATATACATCTCAAATTATTTCAGAAGAGTTCAAAAATGATTTAGCAAATGATGATTACAATTATTCCACTCAATATGAAGATTTGGCGATGTTTTTTGAAGAATTTATGATGAAATATCATTTTGATATAGATAGAGATTTTGCAGTATGTGATATATCAAATCCTGATAATATTACACCATTGACTGGTAAAAATTATATTGTTTATTGGGGGCAAAGAAATAGAATAGGAAAATCCGAAATAAAGGAAAAAGCAAAATTGATTGTTGAATATATTTTTCCTTTTACTTATGAAAAATATAATGAATTTTTTAATAATTTGAAAAAACCAACAGAACTGATTGCTGGTAAAACTTGGAGTGAAAGTATTCTAATTGGTCAAGAAAAAGGGATGAAGTCACAAATACAAATAATGGATACAGAAGTTATGTTTAAAATTCCATACTTATAAATTAACCTTAATTATTCGAATCATGTTCATCTGAGCGCATGGGAATTTTTATCATGAAGGCTTTCGTATTCAGTTATAGTTCAAAGTTTATACCTTTAATGACGTTAGGCAAAATCTAAAAACTGTTTGCTTTCGATATATAGAGAGTTTTCAGCCAATTGCTTGGGTTAGCTTTTATTTATTTAGATGGCTATCACATATTTAGCAGTTAGACAGGAATGTTTTAATATAATCAATAAGGTTCATTGCAAACACTTTTGTAATTGCTTGAAGTTCAAATTAAATTTTGCCATAATTGTTTGTATTTAGTTAATCGGCTTTGCTGTCATAAATTTTGCATTAAGTGAGTCAATTTTTTTCAACATAAGTATTAAGATTTCTTGCATACACCTTCGTATTGTGTTATTTTATAAAAAAATATTGCTAACTGGACAAGCATGAAACAAAAACACAATTTTTGTCGGTTTTCAGTAAAATTAACCGGTGTTTATAGAACGTAAAACATTCTATTGTTATACCCGCTATTGTTAGACCCGTTTGCTTTTTGTAGCAGCTTACACTTATTCATTGTTCAAAATTCATGAAACACAAGGGTTTGAGTTTTTTGGTTATAAATTTAACAATTGAGCATTATGTGTTTCAAATGATGAGTTAAAAAAGATTAAAAAAAATTGCTACAAGTAGTTAATCGTTTCAGAATATATTTTTAGATTGCAATCAGTTGAATTAAGTGTGGCAAACAAGAGTTCAATAAAATATATTTTATATAAATATTTCAATTAATTAAAAAAAGGAGGGTTTTTAGATGTATTTTTTTAGAATTTTATTGTTTCCAAAAATTTTTTTAGTAGTCTTAATTCTAGTTACAACTTGCATTGGTTGTTTTGATGAAGATGATGAAGAACTTAAATCTTCAAACAATGTAAATCAAAATAATAATGGTAATCAAAATAATAATGGTAATCAAAATAATAATGGTAATCAAAATACAGAAAAACATAGCACTGGAATTGATATCAGTTATTTATATAATTATGAATTATTTTTTAAAGGTTTTTCAAGTGATAATATTATAACTAAAAATTCGTTATCAAAAATAGACTACTCCTATGAAATGCCAATTGTAAGAGATCAAGGTAATACAGGGTCTTGCACAGCATGGGCAGCTGGATATTATTTAAAATCTTTCCTCGAAGCAAAAGAAGAAGGATGGGATGTTAATCAAAATGCTTTTAGCCCAATGTACCTTTTTAGTATGCAATGTCAAATGAATCAATACTCTTCTTCTCCATACAATCTTGATGCTTCACATAAAGTTCTAAAAGAAAAAGGCTGTGCAAAGTTGAATACATTTCCTTATGTTGATTATAACAGTGGACAAGGTGAAGTTAACAAATATGCAAATGTAAATATATCTAATTCTATTCATGACGAAGCTTTAAAGTATAGATGTGGCGATAAAAAAATATATAAGAAAAGGGAGGAAATAATAAATGCTTTATCACAAACACCAGTCATATTAGGTATTCATTATTACTCAAGAGAAATACTATCAACATGGAATCCATCCAATGAAAACAATTATGTAAAATATGACCCTTCAAACGCAGAAGGACATGCAGTTTTATGTGTTGGATATGACAATAATAAGTATGGTAGTGGAGCATTGAAGTTTGTGAATAGCTGGGGATCATCATGGGCTATTAATGGATATTCATGGATCAGATATTCTGATTTTGATAATATTGTATTTGTTGCCATGTCCTTTGACGACCTTCCAAACATGAATTCAACTAATTCAAAAGAAAAGCCCTCAGAACCTCTATTTGTTGAGGCTTCTGATGAAGGACAGTACGTTGATATTACATGGAGAAAAGTCTCTGAAGCACATTCATATAAAATATACAGGCGTGAAAAAGATGATATGCTTACTTATACCAACATAGGTGTCACACAGTTAAATACTTATAGAGATTTATTTCCTGTTCCAGGAGTAGAATATTATTATTCAGTAATAGCTGTTAATGACGTTGGCGAATCAAATTATTTTGTTACTGATACAGATTCAAAAACTTATGTTGACATTGGAAAAGCTACAGGCAGCCAATTATTAGAACCAACCCTGAGTTGGACTTCAAATGATAACTCCCAAAAAATATCATATTTTGAAATTGATAATATTGATAATTCTACCTCAACTATTCAGGTTCTTGTATCAAATACAAATAAAGGACCGTGGGAGTCATTAGGATGGATACAACCTCAGAATTATTTTTATATAACATGGAATGAAGATTCAAAATATATAGGAACCAGACCTTATGTAAGAATAATTGTTTTTAATGAACTGGCATCTTTTTCTTCCTCTGATCCTGTCCAGATTTTAGAAACAATAAAATCTGAAGTCAGTGTAGCTGAAATTTTAAATATAGAAGCCACTCCCACTAATAATTCCATAGAAATAAGTTGGTATGTAAATTCTTATAATGTTGATAGTTTTGAAATTTGGAGATTCCAGGCAAAATCAGTAGATTTATCTCCAATATTTAATGAATTAAGTTCATTTCCAGTACTTATTGCTACAGTCAATAGTAGTGAGAAAATTTACCATGACTCAAATGCAGTACAAGGGATTTACTATAATTATGGTGTAAGAGCTGTATATCAGGGAACTCAAAGTGAGTTCTTGTATACACAGGAACCTGCTATTATTATCAGTAGTTTAAAATATAATTTAAGTCTTCAGGATGCTGAAGCCCCTGATATTGTATCAACATTTGTTACATTGACTTTATATGTAGCAAATACAGGTGATCAATTTATTAATGATTATGATATTTCGATAAAAGCAAGAGATATATATACAGGACAAGAGTATTTATTAAAAACACTTAAAGCATCAGAAGCAAATGCATATCTTCCTCTTTTAAGTGATAATTATCACATTGTTAATGTTAATTTGACAATGCCATATAATTTGACTTCTTTTTATATATGGCATTTGCAAATTGACCCATATAATGAAATCAATGAATTGCATGAAACAGATAATGATTTGTATAGTCATCAATACTGGTCTTTATTCAAGAAAAAAAGATGCGCTAAAGATCAGAATTCTATACAAAATAACGAACGAAATGTTGAAAATCCAGAGTCGATATTAAATACAGAAAGTTATGGTCCTATTAAATTTGAAAAACCAGATTTTAATGTTAATTATAAATAATATGTTCATACTATTTGAGTGTAACCAAAATAGCATGAATTAAAATTTATCCATATTTTTGAACCTGGATTACGCTGAAGAAGATGAATAAAAACATTTTAAATCATCTTATTCATCTTTTTCAGTAATCCAGGTTCAAAAAGAATTATAGAATTTTATCCATTTTCTATTTTGGTTACACTCATACTATTTATAATTGAATTGTTGCATTTTATGTTTGATTAATAATTTTTTAACAAAAAGGCTTATATATTAAAGTCGATATTCTTTGTTGAAAATTATTTTTTATCTATCAATTTTAATATTAAATTATGTAATCCTTTATATCTCAGTTAACAACCTTTTTTGGGTAAAACAGTTTTATGTAGAGCATGGCAATGTTATTCTTATGTAGAGACGCATGGCAATGCGTCTTCGAACAGAGAAAGGGTAAACATATTAAGGTTTTTAATTTTCAAAGAATTGAGATCTCTTGCTTCGCCCGGAGACGCACTGCCGTGCGTCTCTATAAATTGTGGTTCCTAACTACTTTTTAGGAAATATGAAGAATGCCCATCGTACTTAAAAAAAAATGCTATATTTTAACCAACAAAATTATAAATATATAGTAATATTTTGTATTATTTTTTTACTTTTTGGGATTTACTTTATATCTGATAAACTTTTAGCAATCAGCTTTCTAAAGCAGCCTGAAATAAAACATCAAAACAAAAATAGTACTGTTTTATATAAGTTATTATCTCCCAAAGAGTTAAAAAGGTTTCATGTTATTGAAAAAGTAAAAAAAATGATTGATTCTATATCTTTGAAGGAAATAGAAACAATTATTTTAAGTAATAAAAATATAAATGTTAGCACATTAATTTTTGTTTTAATGGAAAAAAAACGAAGTGATATATATTATTTAGAAGCAAAAACTTTGAGTGTTCTGGAACAAAACATAGGAGCTTTTCCGAACATCTGTTATTATTATGCCAGAATAACCCCTCAAAAGGGAATCAGGAATCTTATTAGATTATATAATAATAATTTAAATGAAAGAATGTTTATATGTCGAGCTTTAGGTGAAATAGCTACAAAAGAAGCTTTTTCTTTTTTATTAGATGAAGCAATAAAACAAAAAAAAGATAAAAAAAATATTTATTCTCAATTAGCTGGTTTATTAACAACACAAAAGAAAATACCTATTGATAAGCTAAACTGGCTGTTAGATCAGGAATTGGATAGAGAAGAAATTATTATACTATCTAAATTTAAATGTAATTTAAACCAAAATCATATTATGTCATTATATTTTAAAGGAAAATTAAAAAAATATTTCGCAATTGAATACATCTTTAGAGATCTTAAGAAAAATTTTAGTGCCATGAAAAAGATTATTGAAGAAGAATTAAATAATAATCATATCGATTTTGTTATGAAAATAATGACTTCTGATAAAATTAGTAGATGTAAGGACCAGGAATTAAATAATTATAGAAAAACGATTATTAATAGAATTAAAAAGAAAAAAATTAAACCATAAAAATAAAAATCTAAGGAACCACAATTTAATAACTTTCCCATTATGGCGTTCATGTTCAGGTTGAATTTGTTCGATGGGAAATTGAAAAATTACTTATACATAGGGGACCCATTTTTAAAATGAAAAATTTAAATAAGTACAAACAGATTCATAAAATTAATGTTTTTTTTCTTCAACTTTCAGTAAAAAAAATATTTTTTTTAATAGTTATCTTTTCAATATTGTCATTTTTTCATTGTATTTCAACACAAACGATAGATAAAAAAAATAAGTGCAGCAACATAATAAATATTGAAAACCAAAAAGTTATATTAAAGTTAAATCCCGATGGTCACACTGATATGGTTACAGGCTTAGTCTTTACAAAAGATGGTAAAAAACTTATTTCAGCATCTAAAGACAAAACGATTCGGATTTATGATGTTTCCTCCGGAAAACATCTGAAAACAATTCGAAGTGAGATTGGCAATGGGCGTACAGGTTCAATTTTTGCTCTATCTATTTCACCCAATAATAAATGGTTGGCTACTGGTGGTTATTTTACTAAAGATAATCAGTGTAATAATAATGATAGAAAAGAATACATTCGCATTTATGAATTAGAGAGCTATAAGGTTGCAGCATTGCTTAAATGTCATACTGATTCAATTCTTTCTCTTGAATTTTCAAATAATGGAAAGATGTTAGCGTGTTCAAGTAAAGATTCTACTATTAGTATTTGGAATGTACCAGAGAATAAATGGGATGGTTCAGAAAAAAAATCCATTCATATACTTAGAGGTCATAAAGATGCAATTTATGCTTTATCCTGGCTTCCAAGTGACAGAAGACTTCTATCAGGTTCAAATGATAAGAATATAATTCTCTGGGATGTAATTAAGGGTATAAAAGTTAAAAAAATTACAGGTCACAAACGCATTGTAAGCTGTTTAGAATCTTATGATGATAATTTATTTTTTTAAGGAAGTTTTGATGGCTCACTTCGTTTATGGAATCTTTCAAATGATACTTTCTGTTTACTGGAAGAATTTAAAGTTAATAAATATTCTGAACAAGTTTTAAGCCTGTCTCTTTCCAATGATAAAAATTATTTGATAACATCTATTGGACCTAAATGTAAAAGCTATCAATTATATCCACTTAATGAACTAAAAGATTTAAATAGTAATCAAATTATCAAATCAGAATCATTATTAAAACATGACAATTACACTGAATCTACAGATGTTTCTGTTAGTGGGCTGGCAGCAAGTGGTGGTGGGTCAAAAATTTACGTTTGGGATATTAAAGACTGTAAAATTAAATATATCAGGAAGAGCCTTGGAAACAAAATACTGAATGTTGCCTTTAATAATGATGGCACAAGAATTGCCTGGGGAATAAAAAGCAGGTATAAAAATCCTAATGAACGTGCCCCTTTGCAATTTCAATTTCAATTATTTTCAGATAAATCAAAAACTTATGTAGATTTAAAACATATAGGCAGGGTTAATAATACAAAAGAATTTTTTTCTTCAATCAATAACAGATCTGATTACGTGTTAAAAATCAGCAATAATTATAAAACTCTGAATGTTTTAAAAAAAAGCAAAAAATTGGCAGCAATCAAGAGAACTCCTCAAGATGGATATTGTCATTATTCTTATAGTTTTACTCCTGACTTTCGTCATGTTATCAGTAGTGGTTCAGGAGGTTTTTTAACTTTATACAGGACCAGTGATGGAAGTAAGGTCAGGGAGTTTAAAGGTCATACCGGTGATGTATGGACTGTTGCAATATCTCCTGATGGTTCAAAAGTTTTATCTGGATCAACAGATCAAACAATAAAACTATGGGATATAGAAACAGGAAAAATTATATTGAATTTATTTCCAATGGATGATGAAGAATGGGTTGCATGGATTTCAGAGGGCTTTTATACATCTTCAGGAAATAGCTCGAAATATATTGGCTATCACGTTAATAAAGGTATAGATAAAAATGCTATATTTATTAATTTTGACCAGATATACAGACTGTTTTTAAGACCAGACCTTGTTGCCATGCGCTTAATACAAGAACTAAAATATGAAAAGGAAATTAAAAAAAATTTAGTTGAAATTGGTACAATTGATAAATTTATTCAAAATAATTTACCTCCTAAAGTAACAGTAATATCAAAAACAAAAAATAATAAAAACGAATTGATTATAGATTTACTGATTGAAGATCAGGGTGGTGGGATAGGTGATATAGAATACTTTAGAAATGGTGTTATTACTTCTGTCACAAGTGAACGTCGTACGAGTCTTAGTAAGCCTTCTACAAATATGCAAGTTAAGCCTTCTACAAATATGCAAGCGAAAGTGATAATAGATTTTGATTCTGATTCATACATTAGAGCAAATTCTGCTGAAGAAAAAACATATAGTGAAGAAACAATAAATGATAAAAAAATCAGTTCCAATTGTGAAAAAATTGAAAAACCCGATCTTCATCTTATAGCAATTGGAGTTTCAGAGTATTCCAATATTGAGAAATTAAAGTATGCACATTCAGATGCTAAGGCAATAATAGAAGCATTCAAGAATAACAGTAAAGAATTATATAATAACATTATACCAAAAGAACTTATAAACAAAGAAGCAACAAAAATAAATATTAAAAAAGCATTCAATAAACTATCAAAAAAAAGAATTAAAAAACAAGATACTTTTATTCTTTTTATGGCTGGTCATGGATTAATAATTAATAACTCTTATCACTTTGCTTTATATAATGCTAACCCTGCAAATTTAGATGGATATTTTTCAAAAGAAGACATCAAAAATGAAATATCAAAATTAAAAGGTCCTGAAGTTGTCCTGTTGTTACTTGATACATGTTATTCTGGAGATTTTTCTGATGATATCGTGTTTGCTGGAAAGGTAGATAGCGTATATAAAAAATTACATAAAGATACAGGTGTTCAATATATAACAGCCAGCGATAAAGAGGTTAAAGGAGCATTTGAAGGCTTATATAAACACGGTGTCTTTACAGGGGTACTAATTGAAGGAATTGCAGGAAGAGCTGATAAAGCAGGTAATCAAGATGATAAAGTCAGTATAAAAGAATTATCAGAATATGTCCAATCTACTGTCAAGGCAATAACAAAACTTTATTTTAAATATGTACAATTTCCTTCTTATTCAAATAGTAATAAGGCACAATCATTCCTTTCCTGTATTAACGATTGTAAAAGTAAAACAGATATGAAAAATTCAAAATAAAAACAGTTATTATTATTATTTTAATATTTTTTGCAATTGATTATCTTTTACCAATTAAGGTGATTTCCGGAAAAGAATTTACCAAAGTCTAAGTTCCCCCCACTCAAGGGGGAAATTCGATCATGGTAAATTCTTTTCCGGAAATCACCTTAAATCACTTAAAAGGAATTTATTTATCAAAATGGAAATTAAAAATAATAAAAACAGATTTATACATGGCTTAAAGTCATGTATAATATGGATCAATTCAAATATATCTTTTTTAGGTTTTCTGCTAACTTTTTTAGGTTTTCTGCTAACAGTTGCTGGCATTTTTATAGGTTCTGTCTTTTATGAAATATCAATATTCCATCCACTAAAAGAAATAAAAGCAACACAGGTAGAAAATGATAAAAAAAGAGAAGATATTGAAAGAGATCGAGAAAATTTAAAAAAAAGAAAGCAGATGTTAAAACGATATTTAAAACTTGGTAATATTTTTTTAAATAACTGGCAATATACTGAGGCGAAAGAATTATTTGACAGTGTTCTTAAACTTGATAAACTTAATTCTGATGCTCAAATAGGATTATTTAAGGTAAAAGTTCAAAAAAAAGTTATAGAAGACTATGATCCGGAAATAATGGATATTTATATCAAATTTATTGATAAAGAGTTTCAAAATGATCCACACACTTATTTAATGAAAGGCTATTTTTGTAATCAAGTTCGTGACACAAATTGTGCGAAAGAAATGTTTGAAAAATCTATAAAAAATGACAAAACACTTGCTTATTCATGGTTTGAACTGGGTACATTATACTTTAATGAGGGAAAAGGAAAAGAAAAGTTATTTCTGAAAGAAAAAGATGAAACTAAGGCTGACGAATACTATGAAAGTGCATGGCTTCTTTATGAAAAAGCTATCGAACATTATAAAAAAGCAATTGAGCTTTCAGATAAAAACCTTGATTATAGAAACCAATTGGCAGATGTATATTTTCAAAAGCAAGAAAATACAAAAGCATTTAAAGCTTATTATGAAATAATTGATATAGATAGTGAATATTTATACACATATATAAATATTGCAAGGAAATATATCAGATGTGATGGTAAAAATTATCTAAATTATACAAAATCTTATTTAAAACATTATATTGAATTATCAAAAAAGAAGAAAATAATTGAAATGAAAAAGAATGTTAAATCTAATTGGATATTCACTATAAATGATAATGATATTTTTCTTACAGAAATAAAAGATAAGCAACTCTATGGAAATTATCTTTTTTATGCAACTGAATATTTAACTGAGAATAATCATGATGCAAAATTTTATAAAAGTAAAGCCAAGAGTCTAAGAAAAAAACTTGAAGTAAAAGAGTTAAAATGTTTAAATATTCTGGAACTTATAAAAGACGATATTAAACAAATAAAAAAAAACTATAGTTTAAAAAAAGAATCTTCATTTTTATATGATAGTGATATATGCCATGATTTATAAAATGATCAGAAATTATTTCAAATAATGGGAAATGGGGTCAAACCTTGAATTGTGAATTACACAGTAACCCTGAAATTGGTTAAAGATTAAAGTTCTCGGTTTCTATCACGTTTAGCAAAATTTACGCCAGCTACAAGGCTGCTTATTAGCGATTAAACTTAATTTATTCATAATTGTTTGAATTTA
>Ga0272440_1003515_pt1 | contig 11686 bp, 11 predicted proteins | sample SSMMMBAug17_FD_192440 | JGI IMG/M metagenome (GOLD analysis project Ga0272440, IMG submission 192440) | Marine sediment archaeal communities from Little Sippewissett salt marsh, Falmouth, MA, United States - SSM-MMB-Aug17 | ecosystem: Environmental > Aquatic > Marine > Wetlands > Sediment ... | reverse complement strand
CAGAACAAGAGGATGTTATAGCTGCTTGGAGTGGACTTGGTTACTACTCTCGAGCCAGAAACCTGCATAAATGTGCGCAAGAGGCAAATGGAGAGCTACCCTCTACTCAAGAGGAGCTTAGAAAACTTCCAGGCATTGGTCGCTACACAGCAAGTGCCATCTGTAGTTTTGGACACAATCAAAATATCCCAGTCGTTGACACAAACATCGGCAGAGTCATAAAGCGATTTTTTGCTCTTGTAGATGCTAAAGAGGGTGATGTTTGGAAGGAAGCAGAGCGTTTTGTCAATGCAAAAGCTCCAAGATCACATAATCTGTCACTCATGGACTTAGGTGCAATGGTTTGTCTTCCAAAGTCACCGAAGTGTACACTCTGTCCTCTACAAAGTTTTTGTAGAGGAAAAAATGAGCCAGAACTTTACACACAGACCAAAAAGACAGAGTATGAAAACTTAGAACTCTTTTTGGGAATTTATATAAAAGAGGACAAAATCGCTCTTCTGCGCTCCACTGAGAAAATGTACAAAGATATGCTGGTACTCCCAGAAGTTGACCCTATAGAAGAACTATTTATAGGTCAGTTTAAACACGCCTACACAAAATATAGAATCACTGTAAATCTCTACAACATTAAAAATCTACAAGGAGAGTTTATATGGATTAATGTAAATGAATTACACAAAGCACCCATATCCTCACTCACAAAAAAAGCACAAAAGTTTTTTTTATAAACAAAAGCTATAATCACATTTATGAAAACAATACACATATTAATACTCTTTATAATACTCCCCTTATTTCTTTACTCAAAAGAGAGTAACCTATCCCAGGCTAAACCATCTGCATACGATGCAAGAACGGTACAAAAGATTGAAAAAGACGTAGATAATTACGTCAATGCAATGATTCTTTTTGATTATGAAGTCATATCATTACCCCAAAATGGTTCTATAGACTTGTTAGGTACACACTACTTACAACAACTTAACAACTGGCTCTACTTCGGTATTGGCGCACATGCTCCACTATTTAAAGGCGAATATGGTGGATTTATGGCCTTTGATGCCACCTTCCATCTTCAACAAAAAGTTTATGAAAATGTATTTGTCAATGCGGGAGTCTCGCTTGGAGGTGGAGGTGGTGGTTCTAGTGTAGCACAGAGTAAGAAGCTCTCTGGAACTGGAGGTTTTATAAAAAGTTACATCGGTTTAGGCTATGAGTTTGATAATAATATATCGCTTGGAGTAAACTATACAAACTTTAAGTTTATCAACTCACAGATTGATAGTTCACAACTGAATTTTTTTGTGGCAGTACCATTCTCTTACTCTGTAAGTTCATATGCCGAGGCCGGAACAGCAGTTGATTCTATTGTTGATTATTTAGCTAAAAATGAAAATATCTTCTCACTTGAGCTCAACAACCTTTTTCAAATCAATCCAACAGGAACAACAAAAGAGACAATAAACAACATTGCATTTCAATATTCACATTTTTTAGATGATGACTATTATCTCTATATGAACTTGGAAGTTGGTTACAAGGGCTTGCCTCTTTATAATCAATTACTCCATGGTGTTGGAAGAAGAACCTCTCTTTCATCTAAGCTAAACCTCTACACACAACTTGCGGTCGGTTCAGGAGGCTATTCGCCAAATAATATTGACACTGGTTCTGGACTTCTTATCAATCCTAAAATATCTCTTGAATATATGTTAAATGATGCTATAGGTATTGGAGCATCTGGAGGGTATCTATATGCACCTACTGGTACTTCTAAAAACTACACTGCTGGAATTGCTCTTAATTATCATCTCTCAAACAAAAGAGGAAACCACTCTTCAAATAATAAAGAGTTGAAATATAAGGGTTTTAGATTTAGTATATTTCCACAAACAGAGTTTTCTGTAAAACTCAATGACAAAGAGTATCACAACATAAATATGATAGCAATTCAGCTTGATAATCTCATAGATGATAATTTCTACTTTGCTACACAGGCAAGCATAGCCTACAATGAGTATCAAGGCTATCCAGGATACGGGGAAGCACTTGTTGGACTCGGAATACAAAATAGGTTTACTCCCTCAAACAAGTTTCAAAGCTTTGCTCAGTTTTTAATGGGAACAAATATACACGGAATTGTCATCAAACCATCTATTGGCACTACATACAGTTTAAGTGACCGTTACTCTCTTTATGCGCAGGTAGGCTACATTAAATCTGTAAATCAAAAAGGTTTGTATCGCCAAAACCAATCAATGAGTGCATACTCAGCTGGTGCTGGGGTAAGTTACAGGTTCTCTCTCTATTAAGAAATAAACCTGCTTATGGAGTAAAGTTTTTAATAAACGTATGTTACGTAAGCCATCGCTCCACGCAAAGAGTTAGATGCTTTTACCCTTAGATTACCATTATCCGCTGCAATATTTATATTGTTAGAGTTGTAACCTAAACCAACACCATAGTTATCTAAAAATCTATACTCAACATTGAGTGTAGTAGAGACTAAAGAGCCTTCAAATCCATCAAAACGTAAGTAAAAATAATCAGCACTGTACTGTGCAAAAAGTGTTTTATCTATAATAGTATACTCCCCACGAAAACCAACAACAGGAAGTGGTGCTAAAAGTTTTGTACTTGTTACAAGTGCCTGAGATGGAGTACCATTGATAGTTCCCGATGCACTCAAACCTAAGTCAAAATTTGTAATGTGCAGCCCAGCACTCAAAGCAAGTTCAACTTTTTCATTATGGAAGAAGGAATAGGCATAGTTCAGTTTATAAATGTCCATATTAAAATAACTTCCAACCTCTGCTCCAGCAGCGATTGTGTCGTTATTTTCACCCCACTCAGGAATCTCCTGATTTATAATTCTATTTCCACTGCTCTTAACTGTAAAGTAAGAAAAATCCATTCTATGCGCATCATTAAATCTATAATAGCCCTCAAGACGAAAAACATTGGTATCGTAACTCATTCCTAACTGATCTTGAGTGTTGAGTGTTGCATTGAGTGCTTTTCCAGAGGGACCTATCTGCATCTCTGTTTCAAAATTTGTCACATACATCGCACCAACATTGATTTTAAATTTATCTTTTACGTCTGCTACAAGTGATGTTGCCAAGAGTGTAAAAGCAAGTAAAACTTCGTATTTCATCTAAACTCCTTTTTTTAAGATACCTATTATAACAGATTGCTGCTCTTATGTAACACAACACTCTTACATAAGGCTACATATAAATTAATATAATCTTAAATAAAAGAAGTTTCAATATTAATTTTAGTATCTTTAGATATAATTCGCCAAATACTTTAAGGGGAAGATGCCCAGTTGACTTTTTTTGCTAGTAAAGCACCGAGAGCTTGTATCATCTCCTTAGTATATAAAGGATAATGATGCAAGAAAATGCACACAATGAAAACACTCAAGAAAACACTCTAACTTTTGACGATTTAGGTTTAAAACCTGAACTTTTAAAAAGTATTAAGTTTGCCGGATTTACGGCTCCTTCCCCTATTCAAGCACAAGCAATCCCTGTTGTAATATCTGGAAAAGATATGGTTGGACAAGCGCACACCGGAACAGGAAAAACAGCTGCTTTTTCACTCCCAGCACTTCACAATATGAAACTTGATGGCTCAGTAGAGCTTTTAGTTATTACTCCAACACGTGAACTTGCCACACAGGTTAGTGATGAGATATTTAAATATGGTCGTAACCTTGGCGTTAAAACAGTTACAGTCTATGGTGGTAGCTCATACAAGCGTCAACTTGACCTTATTGGTCGTGGAGCATCAGTAGTCGTTGCAACTCCTGGTCGTATGCTAGACATTTTAAAGCGAAATATGCTTGACGATTTTGCTCCAAGTATTGTTGTACTCGATGAAGCAGATGAGATGCTTGATATGGGATTTTTAGATGATATTAATGAAATTTTCTCATATTTACCATCAAATCGCCAAACACTTCTTTTCTCAGCAACTATGCCAGCACCTATTAAAACACTTGCAAGCAGAATACTCCAAGAGCCTGAGTTTATCTCAATTACACAAGGTGAGACGACAAATGCTGACATTGAACAGCTCTATTACGTAATAGATGAGCACGAACGTGATGATGCTATTATCCGTCTTATGGACTCTGAAACAACTACAAAATCAGTAGTATTTTGTCGTACAAAATCAGAAGTTGATAGACTCTCAAATGTACTCTCAAATGCAGGTTACCTTGCTAATGGGCTTCATGGTGATATGGAGCAGAGACAGCGTGAGACAGTTATCAAAGGGTTTAAATCAAACTCAGTAAAAGTGCTTGTTGCAACTGACGTTGCTGCGCGTGGTATCCACGTAAACAACATCTCACACGTATTTAACTACCATATTCCATTTGACCCGGAATCTTATGTTCACCGTATTGGTAGAACAGGTCGTGCAGGAACTAAGGGAAAAGCTATTACGCTTTTGACTCCTTTAGAATTTAAAGAGCTTCAGCGTATAAAACAAAAAGTGGGCACTTCAATGGCGCACGCTTTTGTTCCAAGCAAAAGCGATCTTAAAGCATCAAGCGTTGAGGCTATGGTACAGACAATTGAAAACCAGTCAATCTATGATGAAGCGCATAAAGTACTTGATCGCCTCAAAGAGGATATTGACGAAGAGACTATTATGTACAAACTTATCTCTATGATATTAGATAAGCAAGATATTAAAGGTCCAAGTAACATTGGTATTCCTGCTGATAAACTTGAAGCTATTTTAGCTCGCGCGGCTCAGCGTGGGGGTAACTCTCGTGGTCGTGGTGGAAAAAATGGAAACTACCGTGGTAGTAGATCTCGTCCACGAAACAGCTCAGATAGAAACCGCTCTAACTCAAGCAATCCAAAAGGTCGTTCTAACAGTAGAAGTTCTGGTGGATACAGAGGCAATAGAGACTAACTACTAAAACTTAGCTATAATTACTCCATAAGGAGTAGTTATGCAACACCTCATTATTTATGAAGATCCAGACATTTACATAGAAAAAGAGCCAAGCGAGATTCCATGGCTTAAAATATTTACTCAAGAGCCCTACAGAGAGCTTGGAGACATGCCAAAAGAGTTACGTAAGAAGCTTTGGGATGTTTACGATCTTGTGGAGTTTGAGATGAAAAACTACTATAAACCTACAAAAATAAATATGGCATCTTTTGCAAATATGCTTCCCCGCGTACACATACACGTTATGGCACGTTTTGAAAATGACAGTTATTTTCCAAATCCTATGTGGGGAGAAAAACTTCGTGATGCCAAACTCACTCTACCTGATGAGAGAGATTTTTTTAAACAACTCTTCAATCGTCTTACAAAGAACTATAATACAGAAACATAAGAACAGCGAGTTATGAGACAGAGTATCCGAACTAACATTTTAATAATTTTTGTATTTATTATTACTCTTGTCTCTATTTCACTCATCGCTTCGCAATACTACTTCTCTCAAAAACTTGCAACAAGCGCAACAGAAAAAACTTTTTCACTCATTAGCAAAAATATAGTTGAGAAGATCAATACACAAAATAGTAATATAGTCCAAATACTTGAAAACAACAGTAAGAATCCTCATCTATTAGAAAAAATATATATAGACTACAAACATCCAGCTCTTGAAATACTTACAGAAATTATGATTCTAGACCCAAGTATATATGCAGTTTATTTTGCACACAATAATGGTGCCTATTATGAAGTTATAAACTTAAATGAGTCAAAAATAGTTCGTGAAACTTTTGATGCTCCATCAGACTCGCACTGGCTGATTCTTGTACATATTGATAACGAAATTTATTACTTCTATCTCGATAGAGATTTAACACTCACTTTAGAGCGCATAGAACATAAACCATATAATCCACTGAAACGACCATGGTATCAAAATGCATTCATTACAAGTAGGGTTGTTATAACAGGACCATACACCTTTACAAACCTCAAACAGGTAGGAACAACGTACTCAATTACACTACCAAACAAAGCTGGTGTTTTAGCCATAGACTACAGACTTGAACGATTAAACTCTTACTTAGCTATGCAACGTTTTGAAGAGAATTCAAAAGTTTTTCTATTTAATAAACAGGCTCAAATTATCGCATCTTCAAATCCAAACAATAAAATTATTTCTCCTGCCTTAAGTGATGCACTTAGAGCTAACAATCAAAAAATCATTAGCCATTCAGATAGTAAGGGTACCTACTTTTCTATATATAAACCACTCTTAGAAAATATATATCTCGGTATTACAATGGATAAAAAAAAGCTTTTAGAGCCATATCAAAACAACCTCTTTTTTGCTCTTGCAATAGCTTTTGTTTTACTTTTAATGTCACTACCTATAGTCATTTATGCAACTTCTATTATTATTAAACCAATAAAAGCGCTCATAGAGCAAAATGAGCAGATTAAACAGAGAGCTTTTACACAAGTACAGCCAGTTAAGACTAATATTCTTGAGTTTATAGAGCTCTCAAATTCAATGGTCAGCATGTCGAAAAGTATCCACACATATCAAGAGTCAGAAGAAAAAATACTCAATGCTATTGTAAAAATAATTGCAGATGCTATAGATACAAAATCCCCTTATACGGCTGGTCATTGTGCTCGTGTTCCACGACTAGCACTTATGCTTTTAGAAAAAGTAAACGCATCAGAACAGGGAGTCTCTCAAGGTTTTTCTCTGCAAAGCAAAGAGGAAATAAGAGAGTTTGAACTTGGAGCATGGCTACATGACTGTGGAAAAGTCACTACACCTGAGTATGTTGTTGACAAAGCAACAAAACTAGAGACAATTTACAATCGAATACATGAGATACGTACTCGTTTTGAAGTCCTCCACAGAGATGTACAAATAGAGTACTATCAAGAGATTTTAGCCGGGAATGAGAAAGCAGATGCCCTAGAGAAGCTCAAGCAAAAGCATCATGAACTTCAAGAAGATTTTGCATTTATAGCGCAATGCAATATTGGTGGCGAATACTTCTCGGCTAAAGAGAGTGAGAAACTAAAAAACATTGCACAAAAAGAGTGGGTGAGAAACTTTGATGACACCATCGGACTAGGTCTAGAAGAGTCCTTACGTAAGAGTAGAGAAAAGCCTCAAGAACTTCCAGCAGTAGAGCAGCTTCTTTGTGACAAATCTGAGCATATCATACAAAGAGAAGATTTTGACTATGACTCCTACAGACAAAATGGTTTTTTGCTTGATGTTCCCGAGTATCAGTACAATCTAGGAGAGCTCTATAACTTAAGTATAGAGCGTGGAACCCTTACGACAGAGGAGCGATACAAAATAAATGAGCATGTAATAATGACTATAAAAATGTTGGAATCTATCCCTTTTCCAGAACATTTACGTAAGATACCAGAGTATGCAGGTACACACCATGAAACTCTTATAGGAACAGGTTATCCAAGAAAACTCGCTGCTAAAGAGCTCTCTATACCAGCACGAATTATGGCTCTTTGCGATATATTTGAAGCACTTACAGCATCTGATAGACCATATAAAAAAGCAAAAACACTCTCAGAATCTCTCAAAATAATGAGCATTATGGTCAAAGACAAACATATCGATGCTGATATATTTAGACTATTTTTAGAAGAAGAAATCTACTTAGAGTATGCAAAACTCTATCTTGATGAAGCTCAGATAGATGTAGTCAAGATAGAGGAGTATTTATAGTATAACTATTGCGGTTTAGTATATTTTTGAGTTGAATAAAAAGCTCTTTTCATCTCTTAAGTTCTCAGTTTTATCCAACGAAGAAATTGGATAAAAATATTACTTAAGTGGTGAAAAAGGGACTAGTGCTGAACCCCAGGTCAAGCCCCCACCAAAAGCATCAAGAAGCATTAAATCCCCAGCTTTTAGATTTCCACTCTCATATACATCATTCATGGCCATTGGAATAGAGGCACCTGAAGTATTACCATATTTTCCAACTGTCAGAACAACCTGCTCATCACGCATCTTTAATGCATCACCAACAGCTTTAATAATTCTATAGTTTGCTTGATGTGGTATGAAATGTTTGATAGTCTCAGCATCTACAGCATTACTCTCTAAAATATCTACAACATCTTTTGTAAGCGTACGTACTGCAACTTTGAAAGTTTCATTTCCTTTCATCTGCATAAAACAAGCATTTGCTTCACCCTCTAATGCATCATGAGGAGAACCTGTACCACCATTTGGTGTCATGAGTAAATCCGCATACTCTCCATCAGCACCTGTATGCACATCAATAATAGCTTCTGACTTGTTTTGTGTTGCACTAATAACTGCCGCTCCTGCACCATCACCAAATAAAATACAAGTTCCACGATCACTATAATCAGTAATAGCAGAGAGTTTCTCAGCACCTATAATGAGTACATTTTTTTTCATTCCCGACTCAATAAAAGCTTTTGCAATTGAGAGAATATAGACAAAACCTGTACATGCAGCAGAGATATCAAAAGCAGTTACACCAGGAAGACCAAGTTTGTTAGCTATAACTGTAGCAGTTGAAGGCATACAAAAATAATCAGGTGAAATAGTAGCGCAGATAAGCATATCTATCTGGCTTGCTTCAATTCCACTTCGCTCTATTGCAAGTTTAGCAGCAGCAACACCCATATCGCTTGTTGTTTCATCTTTAGCAGCAATGTGACGCTCTTTAATTCCTGTACGCTTTGTAATCCACTCATCAGAAGTATCAACCATCTGTGCCAGATCTTCATTTGTAAGAATCTTTTTTGGAGCATACGCACCAATAGAACGAAATGCTGCATAAGCCATTATGATTCCTTCTGCTTTAAAACTTCAAGCCTTGAGATAATGTGTTCATTCACGCCAGTATCTACATATGCAATTGCTTGATAGATGGCATTTTCAATTGCTTTTGCATTAGACTTACCATGACTTACAATAGCACACCCTTTAATACCTATGAGTGGTGCTCCGCCTATTTCAGCATAATCTATCTCTTTTTTAAGGAGTTTAAATACTTTTCTCATAAGCAATGCGCCAGTAATTGCCACTGGTGATTTTCTAATATAATCTTTTATAAGACCACTAATAGTTGAAGCAACACCTTCACTCGTTTTAAGAACCAAGTTACCAATGAAGCCATCACATGTAATAACATCGCAGCTTCCATTGAAAATATCTCCACCTTCAACGTTACCCTTAAAGCCTCTGTAACCCTTAAGTAGTTTAAATGCAGCTTTTGTAACATCATTCCCTTTAGAGTCCTCTTCGCCATTTGCTAAAAGACCAATTGATGGCTCTGTAATTTTGAGTACATCTTCTGCATAGCAGCCACCCATAACTGCAAATTCCATAAGATGCTCTGGCTTTGAATCAACATTTGCCCCAACATCAAGTACGACAGAGCGTCTTCCAGTTTTTGTCGGCATTAACGTAACTAATGCCGGACGAGATACACCTTTTAAACGCCCAAGTCTGAGTGTTGCAAGTGTCATTGTTGCACCACTGTGTCCTGCTGAGACAACACCATGTGCTTCACCATCTTTAACTAAATCTACTGCCTTGTAAATACTACTCTCTTTGCGTTTTACTGCATCTGTAGCAGCATCACTCATGGAGATAACATCTTCACTTTCAACTATAGAAATCTTATCTCTATAACGTTTTGGTAACAGAGGTAAAATTTCTGATTTTTTTCCTACAAGTATAGGTTCAAACGACTTTTTTTTGAGGGCTTGAAGACAACCTTTAACAATAGGCTCGGGACCGAAATCCCCACCCATAGCATCAATAGCTATTTTTACCATTGACTATTTGTACTCACCAGTAGTAGGATTAATGTGGTGAGGCATTTTATAAGTTCCGTCTTCACATTTAACTGGTTTAGCTAAAGTGATTTTGTAGTGTGTTCTTCTTTTTGCTGAACGTGAGTGAGACACTCTTCTTTTAGGTACTGCCATGTTACTATTCCTTTCTTTTTTATTTAAACCAGATGGTTCTTTTTAATCTTCTTTGCTTTGGCAACTCTCACATGCGTGGTAGTCACTTTTGATAAGTTCAATCTCAGAGTGTAATAACTCTTGCATATCTACATTACCATCGAGAGACTCAACGACATCTAACTCTATGTCGTCTCCCCCCTTGTAGATTCCATCAGATATGAAAAACTCTACGTCTTCTGCCACCTGAAGCTCAAAATCTTCTGCACATATATCACAAGGTTTCTCTAAAGAACCCTCTAGTCGTGCCTTAAGCAAAATCAATTTGCTTGAATCATACTCTAAATAACCTTTAAAAGTTATTGCATTTGAAGAGACTTCAAAGTCTAAAGGTGATTTTGTTACTTTTCGTAGAGTAATTTTCATAAAATTTATTTATGAAATTTCTCTTTCTGAGAAGAAAAACGCAATCTCAACTGCTGCATTTTCAACAGAATCACTTCCATGAACAGCATTTGCATCTATATTTTCAGCGAAGTCTGCACGAATTGTTCCTGGCTCAGCCTCTTTAGGATTTGTAGCACCCATAAGATCACGGTTCATCTGCATTGCATTTTCACCTTCCAAAACTGAAACTACAACTGGACCACTAATCATAAAGTCAACCAAGTCGTTAAAGAAAGGACGCTCTGCATGAACTGCATAGAATGCTTCAGCATCTGCACGAGAAAGTTGTAACTTTTTTGTTGCTGCTATTTTAAGACCATTGCTCTCAAATCTGTCTAAAATTTTGCCTATAACACCCTTAGCAACTGCATCTGGCTTAATTATTGATAGTGTACGTTCCATCAAATCTCCTCTGAAAATATAAAATTAGAGTGGAATCATATCTAAAAAAAGATATTTTTTTAATTAAATGAAATAAAAAGTGGATAAAAAAGAGAGAAAAATTAAATAAAGAAGCTTCAAAGCACCCGAAGGTGCTTATAAAAGAAGTAAGAGACTATTCTACAACAGGCTCTTTGTTTGCACGTTGCTCATCAGTGATGTCTTCACGGTGAGATGGACTATCTCCGATAGCATCCCAAGTGATACATCCTTCAGTAGGACATGCAGTAGCACATGCTGGCTCATCATGGTGTCCAACACACTCTACACATTTGTCACCGTATACGTAATAGATGTCTTCTCCCTCTGGATTATCATCTTCGTCTACGATTGCTTCAACTGGACACTCATCTATACAAGCACCACAGTTGATACAAGTATCGTTAATTATAACTGACATAATTTTCTCCTAATTTGTAGTTTGGTAACTATACAATGAAGATTTTTAAATGTAGCTAAAATACGAGATTCGTAAGGGATTTTTACCAAATGGTAACACATTTCAAAATCCCTTTCTTATGTAAGTTTGAACCCTACACTAAGTGTAGGCTCAATGATTTGAGACTAGAGTCCCAAGTAGTTCTTAATCTCCTCAGCTCTATCAGTCTTTTCCCAAGTAAATCCCTCTTCTTCACGACCAAAGTGACCATATGCTGCTGTTTTTCTATACACAGGTCTTAAGAGATCTAAAGAGTTTATAATGCCAGCTGGGCTCAAGTCAAAAAGCTCTTTAACACAGGCTTCTATTTTTGACTCTTCCACTTTTCCTGTGCCATGCGTATCTACCATGATAGATACAGGCTGAACCACACCAATAGCATATGCTACTTGAATGGTTGCCTTATCACAAGCA
>Ga0272440_1003514_pt1 | contig 11686 bp, 12 predicted proteins | sample SSMMMBAug17_FD_192440 | JGI IMG/M metagenome (GOLD analysis project Ga0272440, IMG submission 192440) | Marine sediment archaeal communities from Little Sippewissett salt marsh, Falmouth, MA, United States - SSM-MMB-Aug17 | ecosystem: Environmental > Aquatic > Marine > Wetlands > Sediment ... | reverse complement strand
TGTAGAGGGCATTTTGAATTCTAAACTGTATGTAAAAGGGTTAAAAGTTTCAGATGAGGAAATGAAAAATATCAATATAGTAAAACATGAAGAATTTCCTCAATGGAACTATACAATATATCCTTGATACATATTCAAAAAATACCAATTAATTTTTGAGCACTCGCTATGCTGAAATTATCCCACGTCAACTGACTTTCAGTACGCAACATACGATTTATCATCAATCTGAATGGTACATAACAGAAAAAGGTAATTTAGATATGTCGAAACTATTGGCCGCATTTCAGGAATTTTTTAGAGAACATTCTGAGCATTGGGTTGAAAGATTTCAATATAAAGAAGCTGGCCCCCAATTCTTATTGCAGGCTTTTCTTCAACGTGTAATTAATTCAGGAGGACGAATCGAGAGGAGAGAATATGGATTAGGACGCGGTCGTACAGATTTAATGGTAATTTGGTCTTATCCACAAGGCATTCAAAGAGAAGACATTGAACTGAAGATTTTATACAGCAACCTTGAGAAAACCATATCCAAAGGGCTTAAACAAATTGATCAAATTCTGGAGAAATTGATTGAGTGTAACCAAAATTGACTGTGAAAGAAAATTTGCCCATCCTTTTTGAACCATGATTACGCTGAAAAAGATGAATAAGATGAAAAAAAACACTTTAAAATCATCTTATTCATCTTTTTCAGCGTAATCCTGGTTCAAAAAACGATAATAAACTTTGCTCCGCCAGTTTTGGTTACACTCAAATTGATTTGAGTGTAACCAAAATAGCCGGTGAATACAATTTGTTCATCATTTTTTTGAACCAGGATTACGCAGAAGAAGATGAATAAGATGATTAAAATACAGTGTTTATTTCATCTTATTCATCTTCTTCTGCGTAATCCTGGTTCAAAAAATGGTGAGTGATAATTTAAATTCCGGCCATTTTGGTTACACTCAATTGATTTTCAAAAATGTCTTGTTGAATATAGCTGTAATCAACAATAAGGATTTAACATGAAAATATTGGCAATAGGAGCCCATTTTGATGATATAGAATTGGGATGTGGTGGCACTCTATTAAAACATCAAGAAAGAGGCGATGAAATATACCTTCTTGTTGTTACTCACTCTGAATATAGCAGTACAATTAAAGGTTATACAAGAAAAAAAGATATTGCTAGAGCTGAAGGAGAGAAGAGCGCTTCTTTACTTGGAGCACATTTAATTTGCTTAAATGAAGCCCCCCTTGTTTTATTTCCAACTGAGAAACTGGCTACTAGAATTGAAGATGTAGTTAACGAAATAAAACCAGATCGAGTTTACACACACCAGTCCAATGACAGCCATTCTGACCACGCCGCAGTAGGCTATGCTTCTATTCGAGCATGTAGAAAATGTGATGAAGTTTTGTGCTATCGAAGCAATTGGTACATCATGGATAATATTACAGAAAATGATAATTATTATGTTGATATATCCGACTTTATTAATAAAAAAATTACTTTGTTGAACACTTTCGAATCAGAAATGGAAATGATTAATTCTTGGCTCGATTTTGTTAAAAGCCAAAATAGAGCATCAGGGGCAAAAGTAGGTGTAGATTATACAGAAACATTTAAGCTAATAAAAATGTTCTGGAGATAGGGGGAATAGGTAGATTCTTGAAAATAGCAATTCATCAGCCGGAATTTATGCCGTGGTCTGGTTTTTTTTATAAGATGGCACTTGCTGACTTATATGTAATTTTTGATCATGTTCAGTTTAAAAAGCGTTATTTTGAAAACAGAAATCAAATTGTTTCTCCTAATGGCGAAATTCGTTATATTAATGTACCTGTATTAACTAAAAATAAATTTAACCAAAGCATAATGAATGTCATAATTGATAACAGCCGTGATTGGAGAAATAAAATTATAAAAAAAATTGAACACTTCTATAAAAAATCTCCTTATTTTCACAATTATTTTGAAGAAATAAAGAATATTATTAATGATAATTATATTTATATTATAGATCTTAATATTAGACTTATTGATTATTTTAGAAAAAATTTGAAAATTGAAGGCCCAATGATTTTTTCTTCTGGTATGAACGTTTCTTCTTTTCATGGTTCAGATTTAATATTGGAAATATGTCGTAAAAATAATGCCGATAACTATTTGTGCGGTTCTTCTGGCAAAGAATATTTAAAAATAAAAGATTTCGATGAAAATAAAATAAAAATTCAATGGTTAAATTATAAAACACCTAATTACAAACAATTATGCAAAGCATTTATACCTGATATGTCTATCATCGACTTATTATTCAATCATGGAGAAAAGAGCAGGGATATATTGATGACGACAATGGAGGAATAGCCTTTATGTATATTTTAGGGCTAAGTGATTCCAATTCAGCAGCAGCCATTATCAAAGATGGCCAACTTATTGCTGCTGCTCGTGAAGAACGCTTTGATCGAGTAAAATTTTCAGACTCATATCCAACGCATTCAGTAAATTATTGTTTGAACACAGTTGGGATTGGGATAAAAGATATAGATAAAATCGTTTTTGCCTGGAATCCTGGACATGAACTAGAACCACAGGATTCAGCAGCTGCGGTCCGTTACCATAAGCATTTTCTTCATTATATTCCAAATAATTTATTACGACACATTCCCGGGGATAAATCCAATAAACGTATCCGCTTTATTAATGAAACAATTGGCTTTACAAACGACAAATTAGATATTCATTTTGTGCCACATCATCATTGTCATGCTGCGAGTTCTTTTTTAGTGTCTCCTTATAACGAATCCGCTATCCTTACTATTGATGCGTATGGTGATGATATTACACATCAATTTTTTGTTGGTAAAGAAAACAAACTAGAATCATTGGGAAGAACTCTTTATCCTCATTCAATGGGACAGGTTTTTGCTGCAATCACACAATATTTAGGATATCGTGCAAATAGTGATGAATGGAAGGTCATGGGGTTAGCAGCTTATGGAAAGCCTGAGTTTTATGACATATTTTCGAAAATATTGAATTTTGATGAAAAAATTGGCGAACTAAGAATTAATCTAGATTATTTTACCTATTACATCTGGAGTCCAAGACGCTATTCTGAACAGTTTCTTAGAAAATTTGGCCCCGAACGTCATACTCATGAAGAATTAACCAGTAGACACATGAACATTGCTGCTAGCTTTCAAAAACGAGTAGAAGAAGTCGTGTTGAGTATGTGCAATTACTTGGCAGATAGAACTGAACTTGACACATTATGTATGGCTGGTGGTGTATGCATGAATAGCAAAATGAACGGACGTATTTTATTTGAATCACCTTTTTCAAATATATGGATTCAACCAAGTGCAGATGATGGCGGCGCATCATTAGGTGCTTGTTTTTATTATTGGCATCATGTTTTGGGAAATAAAAGAAATTTTATAATGGATAACGATTATTGGGGACCTGGATTTTCTAATCTGAAAATCAAAGCTGCTCTTGATGATTCTCTTGTTTCATATGAATATTTGAAAAATCCTGGACTAGAAGCTGCAAAGTCAATCGCTAATAATAAAATTATTTCTTGGTTTCAAGGCAGAATGGAATTTGGACAGCGCGCTTTAGGAAATCGATCCATTTTGGGAGATGCCCGTGATCCTGAAATGAGAGATAAAATCAATAAATTAGTAAAACACCGAGAATGGTATCGTCCTTTTGCACCATCTGTCCTGGAAGAATATCAAAGTAATTTTTTTGAAACCAATTTTCCGTCTCCATATATGCAAATGGTGTTTCCCGTAAAATTCGACAAGTATAAAATTATACCTGCCGTCGTTCATAACGATGGTACGGCAAGACTTCAAACTGTAAAAAAAAAAACTAATCCCTGCTACTGGAAGCTCATTGACGAATTTCGTAAAATAACCGATGTTCCTGTTGTTTTAAACACTTCTTTTAACGATAACAATGAACCTATTGTTTGCACACCAAAGGAAGCTATTCGCACATTTTTTGGTACGGGTTTGCATGAACTTTATATTGGAAATTATAGGGTAAAAAAGTAAAAAAGACAGGTAAATAAATTATGGGTAGAGGCCCAACAGAAAGTTATTATCGTGTGTTAAACGAAGATTATGTGGAGGGTACCATTACATGTCTAAAAAAAGACACCATAAAAAAGAATATAAACACTAATTTTCCTAATATTTTAAATATTGAACCCACCAATCGTTGTAATTTAAACTGCATTTATTGTCCAAGAAAGCAGGCATCGAAAGGTGTTGGAAATATGGAATGGCATGTCTTCACAAAAATCATTGACGAAGCTTCAAGTTTTCAAAAACTCATCATGCTAAATTTTCATAAAGACGGTGAATCATTTTTACACCCACGCTTTATAGATATGATCCATTATGCTAAGAAAAAGGATGTAGCGAAAACGATTCATTTAAATAGCAATGCGCTATGTTGGACAGATAATCTTATTGATGAAATTTTGGATTCCGGTATTGACGATATTACAATAAGTTTGGATGCATCCAAGAGTGAAACTTATAAAAAACATAAAGGCATTGATTGCCTGAGACAAGTAGAATTCAATCTTTACAATTTTTTTGAAAAACGAGAAAAGAAAGGGTTGAAAAAACCTTTTGTCCGTACCAAAATAATGGAATTTGATGAAATTTCAAAAGAAGAAATTAATGAATTTTTCTATAAATGGGAAGGCATCGCAGATGATGTTCAGGTTACTGGAATTCATTCGTGGAGTAGTGCAATTAAAGACGTTGATATAACAGATGAAAAATCAAACAAAAGATATCCATGTGTAATTATGTGGTATGCTTTAGTCATTGACTGGAATGGAAATGTAACAGTCTGTTCTGTTGATTGGAATACAGAAATCAATATTGGAAATGTCACTGAAAATAGCCTCCAACAAATTTGGAAATCTACAAAGCTGAAAGAAGCTCGCAAAGCCCAAATTGAAAAGCGATATGATATGTACAAGGTGTGCAAAGATTGCGTTGTTTGGGTTTCTGCTGGAGATTTAACTAAATGGCTAAAAGAAAAAAAAGAGTATTATAGCTGAGATTAAATGAATAATTGTAATATTTCAAAAAGTATGTGGAAAAAAGCCAATAAACTCATTTTAAATGGTGTTCAGACATATTCAAAATCGCCGATTTATATTGCTTCTGAAGCATATCCAATTTTTGTTGATCGTGGCAAGGGAGCTTATATATGGGACCTAGATGGAAATCGTTATATTGACTATCCTTTAGCTCTCGGACCTGTAATTTTAGGATATTCTTATGAAGAAATAAACAGTGCAGTAAAAAAGCAAATCGATAAAGGGATACTTTTTAGCTTTTCAAACCCTCTAGAAATTGAACTTGCAGAGCTTTTATGCGATTGCATTCCATCAGCAGAAAAAGTTAGATTCTTCAAATCAGGATCTGAAGCTATATCTGCTGCTGTACGAATTGCACGTGCTTATACAGAAAATGAGGTTGTAGCTGTGTGTGGCTATCATGGATGGCACGATTGGACTGTTGTTCGTACAACAAGAAATGCCGGTGTTCCTTCATGCTTAAATTCTCTTATTTATGAATTCGAATACAATAATATTGATTCATTGCAAAATATTTTTGATAAGTATTACAAGAAAGTGGCAGCTGTTATTATAGAGCCTGTTGGCATGTATCCGCCGAAAAATAATTTTCTAGAAAAGGTTGCTACAATAACACGTAAAAATAATGCACTACTTATCTTTGATGAAATTATTACAGGCTTTCGTTTGAGCGTGGGTGGAGCTCAGTCATATTTTTCAATAAAACCTGATTTAAGTGCTTTTGGAAAGGCCATGGCAAACAGCTATCCTATATCGGCTGTGGTTGGAAATAATGAAATTATGAAAAGTGTGGAAGACAAAATTTTTATATCATCGACTTATGGAGGTGATTTAATGTCCATATCTGCAGCATTAAAAACGATAAGCATATTAAAAGAAAAAAAGGTAAACGATTATATTGTTAATCTGGGGCAGCACTTAAAAGATGGGCTGAATGATGCAATTTTTAAATATAATATAAAAGCCACATGCGAGGGAATGCCGCATAAAAGTTTTTTAATTTTTAATGATGCTGAAGGGGTTTCGTCAAAGACAATAGAAACATATTTCAGACAAATATGTCTAAAAAATGGAGTTTTTTTGGGGTATGGTCATTTTGTATCTTTTTCACATACTGAAGATGATATCAAACATTCTATCGATATAGCCTGTCAAGCATTTGATAAAATTAAAGAGGCTTTACAAAAAGGTCTATTAAGTTCTCTATTAAAAGGAATACCTGCAAAAGATGTTTTCAGACGCTATTAAACCTAAAGTGGGCATAATTGTTCAGGCGCGCTTAGGTTCTAAGAGACTTCCACAAAAAATATTCAAACAGTTGACACCAGAGCATATTGTACTGGAATATCTTTTAAAGCGTTTATCTAATTGCCATAACTATGATTGTTTAGTTGTTGCTACAACTAAAAATTTAAAAGACAATGTCTTGGCAGAATGGCTAGACGAAAATAATTATTTATATTATCGTGGTGATGAAGCAAATTGTCTGAAACGTTACTGTGAAACCTGCAATAAATTCAATATTGATATAATCGTTCGCATCACCTCGGATTGTCCCTTAGTGATTCCTGAAATTGTCGATGAAATGATAGGATACTACCTCAATAACAGAACAGAAATAGATTATCTAAGCAATCGTCAATATACAAATTTTCCAGAGGGACTGGATACTGAAATATTTAGCAAAAGAATTATTCAGGAAGCTTTGAGATATGCAGAAAAACAGGAAGAATTAGAACATATTAATTATTTTTTTTTATATAGAAATCAAAAATATAAAATCCGATATTTTAATCAGAACACAGGCTTTGATTATTCAAAATATAAGCTTTCAATCGATACCAAATCAGACTTATCTCGCATTCAAAACCTTTTTTTTCAGAATAAACTTAAGTATAATTTTTCTTTTATTGATTTAATAAATGTTTTGACAAATTTAGAGAAAAATCATGTGTAACACATCTCAAAAGAAAGAAATGCAAATTAACCATCATCAATTCACATTAGATTCTTATGAAAGACAACGACTTTGGGAAGAGCGCCGCAGATTTTTTAAAGAATACTGTGTTAATAGATACCAATGGTTTCATTATCCTAGATGGTATTATGTGGCACCTTTTCCACTTCATGTTGATTTTGAAGCTAGTTTTCGATGTAATTTATCCTGTCCCATGTGTTTTAGACCTCACATAAAAAAAAAAAATTATGGGGATATGAATTTTAATTTATATAAGAAGGGTATTGAAGAATGCGCTGAAAATAACTTATATTCCATAAGATTGAGCTGGAGAGGTGAGTCTACCTTGAATCCTTATCTTATTGAAATGGTAGAATATGCTAAAAAGATAGGAATCAAGGAGGTATCTTTAATTACAAATGGAAGTTTATTAGACAATGATTTAGGAATTGGTTTGATAAAAGCTGGTTTAGACTATTTAACAGTATCAGTCGATGGATTGGAAAAGTATTATAATAAGCTTCGGAAGCCGATTACTTATGAAAATATTACAAAAAAATTAACTGACTTTTATCATTTGAAAAATAGAATAGGAGATGGTTTCCCCTTATTGAAAATACAAGGAATATGGACTTATATAAAAGAGTCTCCCGCTGAATATTATTATCACTTTAATGATATAACAGATAGCATATGTTTTGATCCTGAAAATGATTATTCTCTTAAAGAGGTACCTCAGGTCAATAGTTTTATTTGTCAATATCCATGGCAGAGAGTTACTATCACATGGAATGGAGAAGTACCCTTATGTATTTCTGATTGGAACTTGGATACCAAAATTGGAAACTTAAAAGATCACACGATAAAAGAAATATGGTTGGGTGATGCTATGCAAGAGTATAGAAGAATTCAGATGAATAAACAAAGACTTTCCATTCATTGCTGCATTAAGTGTCACAGGCCTACTATTGAACAAATTGGGGATAAGCCAGAAGGCATATAAAATATTTAAAATGGATCAAAATATTGAAAAACTATTAAAAGAATTTCGAATTCTGTTAGATTTTTTGAGTAAAAATAATTACTATGCTATCCAAAGGTTTCCCCTCCGAGAATATTCAAATAATTCTTTTTTATTGTTAAACGAATTAGGGAATTTAAAAAGATATTTAACCCTTCGAAATAATATATTCTCTATCTCTATTAAACCTTCATTTTATTCATCAATCTATCCTGATTCTTTTTTACTCTTTTTAAGGGATTTTTTCTTTTTAAATAAGAAATTTCATAATAATAATAGAGCTTGGGAGGAGTTCATACCGCAAGATCTAATTTCAAGATTAATAACAAAAAAACTTCTCCGAAAACATGATAGTATTAATTGGTATTTTTCTTATCGCATTGTTCCATACTATGATAAATTGTTTATTACTTCTCGCTATGACCGAAAAGAAAATAACTTTACGTTCCTAAGTTTTGATTCTTTGTATTTTGCATCTTTTCTAACTCAAAGGTTGAATGCTATATCCTTTTCCAGTCATCGTTCTCTCGACCTTTGTTGTGGCATAGGTATCCAATCGTTTATGGTTAGCCCTTTCAGTAAAAGCGTTATAGGAGTTGACATTAATCCTTTTGCTGTACAACTATCCAAAATCAATTCTGTTCTAAATAATTATAAGAACTGCATTTTTCAACAATCATCGATGTTTAATGAACTATCCGGATTATTCGATTTAATCGTGGCTAATCCTCCTTTTGTTTTTTATAACGGGTCTGATAATGAAAATATTGATTCTGCAGGTGGAAAACCTTATGGATTAGGTTATACTTTGAAAATTATTAAACAACTATCTATATTTTTAAGAAAAAATGGGAAGGCATTCATATTAACAAGAACTCCTATTTTTTATGATGGAGACTATTTGCTAAAAATCCTGCCAGACTATTTAACAGATGATTTCGGGTGGATTTTTCATTATATATCTGATTCAGTTTCTCCTTTGGATTCTTTTGAAATAAAAATAGGAATTAAAGGCTATCGTAATATTATTTTAGAAATTTTCAGAAGTAATTTTCGGATAGTTCATAAGTATTCTTTATGGCATCGTAGAACTGCTCTCTTTTGAATGAGATCAATTCATGATTTAATATCTATCTTTTAATGGTTGGTAGTAATGAACATAAATATAAATGGAAAAATTGTTGGAGACGGTCATCCAACGTATATAATTGCAGAAATAGGAATAAATCATAATGGAGATGTATCTCTTGCCAAAGAAATGATTGAAAAGGCATGGGAGTGCGGTGTTGATGCTGTCAAAATTCAAACTTTTATTACAGAAAAATTTCTTCATCCCAGCCATCCATCATATCAATACGATATTGATTCTCAAATACCACATGAAAAAGAGCAAGAAGTATGGGACTTTGCCAGTCAAAAAAAGATTAACCTATTTTCAACTCCTGAAGAATTTGAAAGTTTGGAATTTATAAAAAAGCAGAATCCAAATCTTATTAAAATTGCTGCTATGGATTTTAACTATAAAAATCTGATTCAAAAAGCAGCTTCGTTACATAAACCGATTATTCTTTCTTCGGGCATGAGTACTTTGGAAGAAGTGTTGCAAGCTTTAAGATGGGTTAAAGAGACAGGGAACAATAATTGTATTATTTTGCATTGTGTCTCTTGTTATCCAACTCCTCCAAAAGCATGTAATTTAATGGCAATCAAAACTATGAAGAATGTTTTGGAGTGTCCTGTAGGCTTTTCAGATCATACAGAAGGCATTCATATACCTTTAGTAGCAGTAGCTTTGGGTGCGAATGCTATTGAAAAACATTTTACTATAGATAAATCTCTTCCCGGACCAGATCAGAGATGTTCAATAGATTCAAACGATTTAAAAAAATTGATAAATAATATTCGTGAGGTTGAATATGCTATTGGCCATGGTCTTAAAAATCCGGCAATGCAGGAAAAAGAAGCACGCTTATTCAAACGTCGGGGGGTTTATGCAGCAATGGATTTAGAAGCAGGTACTGTTTTGAACAGAAAAAATGTATTATTTCTTGCACCATCAAATGAACAGAGTAATGTATCAGATTGGCCTTATATGGAAGGAAGAAAAATAAATATTGATATTTCTAAAATGTCCTATATACAATTTTCTGACATTGAAAAAGTATAAATAATCATCCATTTTTATACAATAGACTATTATAGCAACAAAGCGAAGGGCGCATGTACAAGTTTGGGGAAAATATTGCCTCGAACAAAAACCGGAATCAAACCTATAAGCAAAACCAATGTAGGGGCGAACCTTATGTTCGCCCTTCGGACATAAACCGGTATCAAACAAACTATGTTCGAGAATGAATTAGAAACGATTGCCTCGGACATAGGTTCACAAACGATTGTTGTTCGGAGGGCGAACACAAGGTTCACCCCTACATTGGTTTCGGACATTTGTTGGGTTTCGGTTTTTTTTCGAGGCAACATTTTCCCCTAACTTGTACATACGCCCCAAAGCGAATTAAGTTAAAAACTATTATTGAATAAGCTATCGATAAACACAAACTCGGAATATAATGAAAAGAATTACACAAAAGAAAATTTTTTCAAATTCAGAAGGCGAACAGTGGTTTAAACGCAATATAATTTTACAAAATGAAGCTAAAAAAGAAAGTGATAGAATATTTATTCAACTTCTCAAATTCATTAAGTTAAAGCCAGTGAAAGTACTTGAAATTGGCTGTAGTAACGGAAATCGACTAAATCTGATCAAAAAAAAATTTCATGCCGACTGTTGGGGGCTTGATCCATCATTCAAAGCAATCGAAAATGGAACAAAAAGATATTCAGAAATATTGCTTTCAGTTGGGACTGCTGATAATTTGCCTTATGAGGACAACTGCTTCGATACAGTTATTTTTGGCTTCTGTCTTTATGTATGCGACAGAAATGATCTTTTTAAAATCGCTTACGAAGCTAACAGGTGTCTTAAAGATGAAGGTGTATTAATCATAGAAGATTTTTATCCAAATTTTTCATATAAAAACAAATATACTCACTATGAAGGTATATATAGTTATAAGATGAACTATCCCAAAATGTTTTTATGGAATCCGTCTTACACAGAAATAGCAAATGTGGTTTTTTCCAGTTCAGGATTCGAACATAGGTATTTACCAAATGACAAAGTATCACTAACAGTGTTAAAAAAGAACAATCGATATGCATATCTGGAGGAACCCTATTAATAATGACAAGGGTGCAGTCACTTTAGGACGACGCAAATTTGTTGATAATCAAGCAATGAGAAAAAATAATATTTCTTCTTTTGATGAAATATTGATAGATAACTTTTATCAAGAAATTATTTGAAGTAAATAGATTTTGAATAATCCTATTTACTTCAAATATTTTCTACTACCAATATTTACAGAATTAATAATTAATTTAAATTTATATATACTAAAAGAAATATTTCTTGTTAATAGTACTTCATGTGTTTGAAACAACTTTTCAATCGGCGTCTCAAAATATTGGTTTTGAGGATTCAACAATAATCAATGATTCGTGCGTCGTCCTAAAGTGACTGCACCC
>Ga0272440_1003513_pt1 | contig 11690 bp, 6 predicted proteins | sample SSMMMBAug17_FD_192440 | JGI IMG/M metagenome (GOLD analysis project Ga0272440, IMG submission 192440) | Marine sediment archaeal communities from Little Sippewissett salt marsh, Falmouth, MA, United States - SSM-MMB-Aug17 | ecosystem: Environmental > Aquatic > Marine > Wetlands > Sediment ... | reverse complement strand
TTTCCTGGTGGAGACATTGGTGAACTGGCAATAAATGGTACTGTCAACGATATTTCTATGAGTGGCGCAAAAGTTTTATATCTGAGTGTTGGCCTGGTCATTGAAGAAGGATTCTCTATAGATCTTCTTAATAAGATTGTTAAAAGTATGAAAAAAGCGGCAAAAAAAGCTGATGTTAAAATTGTTACTGGAGATACAAAAGTAATGCCAAAAGGGTCTCTTGATGGAATTATAATTAACACTTCAGGTTTAGGAGTAATTGATTCAGATATTAATATCTCTGCATCCAGGGCATGTGTTGGAGATAAAATTATTATAAGTGGAACTATTGCAGATCATGGTGTTACTATTTTAACTCAAAGAGAAAATCTTAATATTGAAGGCAATATTAAATCAGATACATCAGCATTAAACGGATTAGTTAAGAGTTTAACAAATAAATGTAAAGATATACATGTAATGCGAGACCCTACTAGAGGGGGAGTTACTGCTGTTCTAAATGAAATTTCAATTCAGTCAGGGGTTGAAATTGAAATAGAAGAAAATACTGTCCCAATAAAACCTGAGATCAAAGCATGCTGCGATCTTCTTGGTCTTGACCCTTTCAATATTGCAAATGAAGGAAAACTAATTGTTTTTTTACCTGAATCTTCTGTTGAAAGTGCTATGACTGTTTTTAAACAACATGATTTATCAAAAGATGCTTCAGAAATTGGTACTGTTGTGTCTGATTCAAGGTCTATTGTTTATTTAAAAACACCCATTGGTGGGAAGCGTTTGTTAGATTTGCATGTAGGAGATCAATTACCACGTATTTGTTAAGATATTATTTTGAATTTTAGAAATTCAACTTTCCTTCATCTATGAATTCTTCATAACTTTCAATATCAACATCTGTAGAGTTATGATCATCTTCGTATTCATCATCTTCATATTCATATTCACCATCCTCATATTCACCATCATCTTCTTCGTAATATTCTTCTTCATAGTCTAATTGCTGTGCAACATAATGATTATCAGGATATTCATATTCTTCATAATCTTCACCATCTTCTGGGTCAGAATCCTCCTCCTCACTTCCCTCAAGAATACTCAGCATTATTCTAACCTGTGTATTCAATCGATTGGCCTGTTCAGAAAGATTTTGTGTTGATGCAGCATTTTGTTGGGTAACATCTTCCATCTCTGTTAGTGATTTATTAATCTGTTCTATGCCGTGGGTTTGTTCATCTGATGCAGCAGCGATTTCACTAACTAGCTTGGCGACTTTGGAAGCAATGTTAGCAACTTCTGAAAAAGCTTCTTCAGCTTTTCCAACCAGTTCATTACCTTTTTGGATTTTACTTACATTTCCTTCAATGAGAGAGGCAGTAGAATGTGCAGCTTCAGCAGACCTCATGGCCAAATCTCTAACTTCTCCAGCAACAACAGCAAATCCAGCTCCCTGTTCTCCTGCATTGGCAGCCTCTATTGATGCGTTAAGAGATAAGATATTTGTCTGGAAAGAAATTTCATCAATTTCTTTGATAATTTTGACAGTTTTGTCGCTGGCATCAGAAATGGCTACCATTGAGTTTGTTAATTCTTCCATCGCTTCATTGGTTCGTTTAACTAAAAGATTAGCTTCCTGCATCAATTCATTTGCTTTATTAGCATTAGTATTATTCATTTTAGTCATAGAAGAGATTTGTTCCATAGATGCGGCTGTTTCCTGAAGACTGGCAGCCTGGACATTTGCACCTTCAGCAATTTCCTGGCTAGCCTCATTAACGAGTTGTCCACTTTCGGTTAAGCTTTGAGTAATTTCTCCAAATTGTGATTGAACATCATGAAGTTCCAATAGACTAAAAGATTGTAATCCCTGAAAAATTTCTTTAAAAGGTCGGGTAATTGAGCGCGTGAGAATATAAGATATCACAAGAGCAACAAAAAGAGTCATCAAAGTTCCAAGAATAATTAAATTTTTAGTTGAATTCGCTGTTTTTTTAGCCAATTCTTGTCTTGATTTCATGACTGTTCGTTCTTGATTAGTAAAAGTTTTAAGCTCTCCACGAACAGCATCCATAAATTTCTTTCCAGTACCAGCCTGTATTAAAGCGGTAACATCAGCCATTGTAGCCATTATTTTGTTCATTTCGACGCGGTATTGTATTTTAGGCTCAGCATCATTTTCAGTCCATTCACTGGTAAGCTCTTCCACTCTGTCTATATTTTCTTTCATATAGTCAACATCGTAAGCATTATCTACAAGATCAGTTAAATCCATTATTTGGTTACCAACATTATCTTGTGCTGCCTGGTAAGGAATGAGAGAATCTTCTTCTCCAGATAGAAGATAACCACGAACTCCCATTTGCATTTCAGCCATACTTTTTGATATAGCAGCAAGAAGCCGTAATGCTCTTTCATTCATTTCTTTATCAAAATCTGCAATTACGTCTTCCAATGTTTGAGAAAGTTCATCCAGAATTTCTGTTCCAGAACTTTCAACATAAGCTTCAGACATTTCTCCAAAATCTATTTCTTCATCATCAAGCTGTTCTCTAAGACCAACTATGGCTCCCCCTGATTCGTCCTGCCAGGTAGTAACTAATTCCTCAATTTTTGAAATATTTTCTGCCATCACTCCTCTGTCATATGTGGCATCTACATTTTGTCTTATAAATTTTAAATGTCTCTGAAGTGCTTCATGGCCTGTTGTGTATGGATATAAAAATTCTTCTTTACCTGTAATTAAAAAACCACGGACACCATTTTTCATATCTGCAATATCTTTAGAAATTGCAAGAACAAGGTTATTTCCTGACATATTTTCTGAATTTAGAAAGTCAATTTCCATATTTTCAAGGATCTGTTTTAGTTCGTATAACTTCTCTTTACCAATACCTTCAGCTAAAACACCTTTTAAATATTCTTCTCTTCTAAGACCTTCTTCAACTTTTCTACGTTCAGCGATTTCAGGAGTAGCTGCTTTTTCATACCATTGGCTTACAAAAGACTCAATTTTTGTTAAACGTTTTACCTGGGATTCATCTTCTTGAACCATTTCTTTGGATTGAGTTATTTTGGAGGATAGATCTTTTTTACCTTTTAAGTAAGGGTCTAGAAACTCGTCTTTACCTGCGATAAGGAAACCACGTTCACCAATTTCTAAATCTCCTATCAATTTTTCAATATCTTTAGCACTTCCCATAACTTTATGGCTGTTGTCAACCTTAGCACTTGTTTCTAAGAGCAATTTAATGCTCCACATACTGGCAACACCCAATAAAATTACGAGAATAAGCGGCGCACATGATCCGATCATCATTTTAGCTTTTAGACCAACTTTTTTCAAAGACATTTAGTCTCCTCCATGAATATTCGCCACTAATTATTAACAATATTAACAATGAATTTAGTAATCATCTTTATTAAGAGTAATGAAAAAACGAATTAAGATAACTACTAAATTTTTATCAAGAAAATCATGTGATTGAACTTATATTTGTATCATAATTATGAAAGCTTGTAAACAAACAAAAATAAAGTTGAATAAATAAATTAAATATCATTCATTTTTTTTAAATTATACAGAATAAAAAAAATAAATAAATCCTATTAACATCAGGTAAAAAGCATCTTTTATGACACTAAAAAAATCAAATTTATCATATAATTTATTTGATATTATAAATTTACATTGTTGTTAAACTTTTTTAAGAGCATCAGAACCGTTCAAAATTAATGTTATAGGTCTATCTTCTTCTGTATCTCCAGTAAAACGAATTGGAGCTGGTTTTCTATAGCAATCATTAGATTCATCAGCAGCAAGCCATTTTTCTCGAAGACTTTTAACAACTCTGAATGCTTGCGATTCTGTATCAACAATGCTTTTTTCCATAACAAGGCTTAATTTACCTTTTCGCTCTTCTAAATGCATCAATGGCGCCAGTGGTATTCCAATTGGTTCCCAATGTTCGAAACCTTTTTCAAGATTTTTTATAGCAGCCATCTGTCCTGTACTTCCATTCGCTATAAGGCTAAAAACAGAATACCCCAGATTATAGGCATACATACTGTCAAAACGTGTGGGGTTACTTCCTCTTCCATCATAACCATAAAAATGCAGGCGGGTTTTAAAGTTTGGAATTGATTTTTTTAATATTTTAATCAATGAAGGGTGAAGGTCTTCATGATCTGTTAATGTGTTTGCCTTTAACAATATTTCTTTAAGACTTTTGTTACAAATAATTGGTTTTTTCATTAGCAGATATTTTTGAGCTAAATCATCATAATTTTCAAAAAGAATTGGACCATATTCTTGTGGAGATAAACCGCCTTTTTTTAATGTTTTTTCATAGTAGTTACGTTCAATACCAATTTTATAATCACCTTGCATTATAAGCTTATTTAAATGTTCATCAACCAGGCCCATAAGGACTTTTTCAGTTTCAACCAATGAAAAGGGAAAGTTACCATGAGTATCACGCTCCATAAGTAAATCTTCACGAAAAAAAGCAGGAATTTCGTTAAACATTTCATTATCGTTTTTATTCCATATTGAATGTGCTTTATTATTTTCAACCAATTTATTAAGATAATCTAGTTTTTCATTAAGAGTTGGAAGTACAGTATGGAAGTCTTTATTATTTGAATTATTAAAATCTGCTATAATAGTATTAAGTTTTATAATGAACTTTTGAATTTCGTTAATAAATTCTAAGATACCCTCTGGAATAATTAAGATACCATGATTTTTTCCATATTTTGCTCGACGAACAATGGCCTGGCTGACAATTTCAGAAAGCTGTTGAAGTGTTACTCCATAGGCATCAAAATCAATTTCACCTTCTTTATTATTCTCTGCCAAACGTTTATGGTCCACATAGTTTATTAAATCTTCACCAATCAAAGTCAAGTTTGCATGAGTTTGTAAAGCAGCTTCTAATGCAATATGACTTGCTACACGGCCCATGACTTTGCAAACATGCCAATATTTTACATCTGAACTTCCATCAGAGCATAGATGACTTATCTGTTGTGCATAAGAGCGAGCAGCGGAATGAAAACCAAAAGATATTGCGCATAGAACGTTACCGTCCTCATCACGTACCTGAACATCACCATCAATTGTTTTAGGTACTCCAATCACTTGAATTCCATCATTTATTAATTCTTGAGCTAAAAATGCAGCATTTGTATTGGAATCATCTCCACCAACAATAACAAGAGCATCTAACTCAAGATCTTTACAAGTTTGACGGGAGAACCGAATTTTTTCAGGAGAATCAATTTTAGCTCTGCCAGTCTTAATCAATGTAAAACCACCCAGGTTTCTATAATGATCAACATCCTCTTTTTTTAATTCAATGGATTCATTCTCAATAACTCCATCTAACCCCATCAAAAATCCAATGATGACAGAGTCCGGATTAGCCTTTTGTGCAGCATCAAAAAGTCCAGAAATGACATTATGTCCGCCAGGAGAAGGCCCACCTGAGAAAACAATTCCTATTCGTCTTTTTTTGTGATATTTTTCATCTATTTGAGGATCGTCGGATTTATCTTCAACAATATACTGAACCTTGTTATTTATAATGCTGGACAGTTTCTTTTTTGCTTCTGGATCAATAAAAAAGCCATGATTTCCTTCTTCGAGTTTCGTGATAGGTTTTCTAAAGACCTCACATAGTGGAGGATGAAATCTATTTCTTTCTTTTGCTTCCAGACTTTTATCATCCAAAAAAATTCGTATTTCATCATCTTTCATCAATTGTTCAATTAACCTTTGATCCATATTTTTCAGTCTCCTTTATCATTTGAATGTGACCAAAATAGTTTGAATTCCAAACTTTTAGGTTGGAATTCAGTCTTTTTTAGCTACTTTTTTCCATTATTAATATTTTATTTATTTTTTTTTACAATTTTCTTTTTACTAGAAGCTTCTGCAAGTCCTGAAAGTTTTCCACAAATAACTCTTCCAGATCCTTTTTTTGACTCAAACATAGCTTTATGCAAACGATCATTCAAAGCACTCAAATGTTTATCAGCAGTGTAAGCTTGTGTAACAGCAATACTTATAGAAATTGGGATAATTTTATTTTTATGTGTTATTTTCATTTTTTGGACAAGTTCCATCAAGTAGATACTGGCTTCACAGGCTTCTTTATCTTCTGTTTCTGGAAGCAAAATAATAAATTCATCATTTCCATATCTTGCTATATAGTCTTTATTTCTCAAACTACTTTTAATTCTTCGGCCAATTTGTGCAAGGCAAGTATTTGCTGCAGTGTATCCAAAAGTTTGAGTAATTTTGCGAAATTGATCAATGTCAAATAAAATTAAAGAAAACGTTTGCTTATTTTTTTTAAACCGCTGCATCTCTTCTGTCAACCTTCTCTCAAAAGCGCGTCTATTAAAAATACCTGTTTGTGCATCAACCAATAATTCTGACTCTAAAAAACGGGTTCTATTTTGAAGTTGTTGAATCTCTTTTTTTAGTTGATCAAACTCTTTTTGCATAGCTGAACTATTTTCTGATGTAGTACCCGGGAGATTTATAGTAGTGGGAGTTTCATTGGTATCTATTTTTTCTGGAGGGTTTCCAACAATTTTTTCTTTTAAATTTTTCCATAAATTTTTAACTTTTCCAGATTGTTTTTCAGCCATATAAACCTCCTGTTTTTGTGTATCATCAATCATTTCTTCGGCAATTCTTTCAAACATGTTTGATGAAGCCGTTTTATCTATTTTTATATTTTCTGAGTTGTCATCAGAAATAATTTCATTTTTAGGAGCCTCATCATTGATAATACTGGCGTATTGCTTAAACAAATCCAGATAAGTTTGTATTAGAATAAAAAAATGTGGAGAGAAGGAAGCTTGATTAATACTCTGAGTTAGCTCTGATGTTTTTTGAGCTTCTTGATTTGAAAAAACCATTTGAAATTCAGAAAGGGTAATCAATAGCACTTCTTTAAAAGCATCAAAAAGATTTTGACTCTGAGAACTTTCCGGGTCTAGATTTTCTGCACCTGTTACAATGGGAGCATCTTCTTGAAGTGAGACATTTTGAAGAGTTTTTATGACTTTGTTCATTCGATCAATACTTGCACGTTCATTCATCAATTTTTTTAGTCGGTCAAACAATCCATAGAAAACACGATTTTCAGAAGTACGTAATAAATTCATGAACAAACCTATGACGCGAATAAAAAATTTTTCACGTGCAAGAGCCTCATCTTCTTGTTTAGCAAGGTGCTTTTCAAATTTATTGCGCTGTGATGTTAATTTCTCTACTTGCTGTTGCAGTTCTTGATAAGCTTTTTGCATTCGTATGTATTCTTCTTTTCGAGAAATTTTTCCACCAGCAGAAAAACGCTCCTCCTCCCATAACGCTATTTTTTGAAGTTTTCCCAATAAGCGATCCATTTCATTAATATCATCCCCAGGCGTTAATAAGCTTCGAAACTGGTCAAGTGTCTCAAAATATGCTTTATTATCAGGAGTTCTAAGCATACTAATAAGGAATGTTAAAGATCGCTTGTAGAATTCATTAAGTTCATAATCTAAATTTTTTAAAGAAGATAGTTGCTTTTCAAGATAATTTTTTTGGCTAAAAAGAGTTTCAACATCCTGGGTTAGGTCTGCCTTTGCTTCTTCAAGCTTTTTAAGTTTATTTTCTAATAAATCAATTTCTTTTTGTCTGGCAATTTTATCCCATACACGTTTAAATTTAGGGCTTTCAATAAAGAAGGAAGTGAAAGCTTTGCTATTTATTTTGACACCTTCAGCAGTCAAACGTCTGTGGGCCTGATTTACGACATCAGACAGCGGAGATATTTCTTTTTCCCATGGATCTTTTTTTTTCATTAATATTTCCGTAAAAAAATATTACCAATGTCTAAACCGTGATGCTATCCTCATCAATCGGTCCTAAAAAAGCCATCGCCATTTTATCTATATCCAGGATGTCTTGTGCCATGTCTTGAATATCATCAGGAGTTATACAGTCAATTTTATTAAGGATTTCATCCAGTGGAATATATCGACCATAGAATAATTCATTCTGTCCAAGTCTAACCATTTGATTGTTTATGCTTTCTTCTGATAATTGAATAGTTGCTTTAGAATATTCTTTAGCCTCAATAAGGTTTGATTCAGCTATTTTTTTATTTATTACAGTGTTAAGAGTTTGTCGAACCAATTTCAAGGCTTCATTTACTTTTGTTGGTTCCAATCCCATACAAATATTTTGCATACCGCAATCTGAAAACATTTGTGGAATTGCATAGACAGAATACGCAAGCGCATTACGTTCTCTGATTTCCTGAAAAAGCAAGGAACTCATATTTCCACCAATAATAATATTAAGTAATGTAAAAATATACCTTTTGGAAGAGTCCAAAGGAAAACCTTTCCCTCCTAAACTGACTTGAACCTGTTCCTGGTCTCTATAATGAAAAATTTTTTTGGGGTTAGGAACAGGTTTTTTCCTATTTATAAAATTTCCCAGGTTTCGAACTTTTCCAAATGCTTTTTCCAAACGTTCAACAATAGATTTATGTTCCACTTTTCCAGCAAGAGCTATAACTATTTTATCCGAACTATATCTTTCTCTGAAATACTTTCTAATAGTTTTAGAATCAAAAGATTCTATTCTTTCTTTTTCACCAAGGATTGATCTACCCAAGGGATGTTTGCCCCAATAAGCTTGTCCCAGCAGATAATTGACATAATCTTCAGAATCATCCTGCATCATTTTTAATTCCTGCAGAATGACCTGACGTTCTCGATCAATTTCTTTTGGATCAAAGGAAGATGATAGTAAAATATCAAATAAAATCGAAATTATATTATCTAAATGAGTGTGATAGAATCTGGCATAAAAACAAGAATGTTCCATAGCGGTAAAGGCATTTGCCTGTCCACCAATGGCATCAAGTTCTTTGGCAATTTGATAAGCGGTACGAGAGGCCGTGCCTTTAAAAATCATGTGTTCAATAAAATGTGAAAGCCCGCCTTCATCATCTGACTCATCACGAGCTCCCACATTTATCCAAACTCCCATAGAAATGGTCTGAGCATGGATGATATTTTTAGTAACGACTCGTATCGCGTTTCCGAGAATGCTTTTGTGAGTTGACAGGTTCGTCATCGTTATTTGCTGCTTTTTTGCTTAAACGTATTTTTCCATCTCGACCGATCTCAATAACTTTTACCGGAATAATATCACCTTCTTTGACAACATCTCTTACTCTTGCCACTCTGCGATGTTCAAGCTGCGATATATGAACCAGACCTTCAGTACCGGGCAAAATTCTTACAAATGCACCAAAATCGGTAATTCTAACAACTTCTCCTTTATAAATAGCACCAACTTCAGGATCTGTAACTATTTCTTTAATTCGTTTCAAGGCTTCACTGGCTTCTTCTTCACTTAAAGCTGATACTCGAACAGTGCCAGAATCATCAATATCAACTTTACTATTGGTCTCACTTTGAATGGAACGAATTACCTTTCCTCCTGGACCAATAACATCGCGAATTTTGTCAGGCTTAATACTCAAGCTTAATACACAGGGCGCATATGGTGAAAGTTCTGTTCGTGAACTTTTAATAGTTTCCATCATTTTATTTAAAATAAACAATCGCCCTTCTTTTGCTTGTTCCAGGGCATTTTCAAGGATTTCTTTGGATATACCATGTATTTTTATATCCATTTGAACTGAAGTAATGCCATCTTTAGTACCAGCAACCTTGAAATCCATGTCCCCCATGTGATCTTCATCACCCAAGATATCCGATAATATAACAACCTTGTCATCTTCTTTAATTAATCCCATTGCAATACCGGAAACAGCATCTTTAATAGGAACACCACCATCCATTAAAGCCAGACTAGCAGCACAAACAGTTCCCATGGATGAAGATCCATTAGATTCAAGAACTTCTGAAACAATACGAATTGTATAATCAAATTTATCTTTTGGAGGGATAACCTTATTGATAGCACGGGTTGATAGACCACCATGACCAATGTCTCGTCTACTAGGTGCACCTAAACGTTTAACCTCTCCAACAGAAAAAGGTGGAAAATTATAATGCAACATAAATGGACGAAATTCATCCCCACTTAAGGTCTCTACACGTTGCTCATCAGAACTTGAACCTAGTGTTAAAACTCCTAACACCTGAGTTTCTCCGCGAGTAAATAAAGCAGAGCCATGCGGACGAGCAAGTACACCAACTTCAGTACTGATAGGACGAATCTCATTAAATTTTCGATCATCAATGCGGCGGCCATCATTAAGAATCATATTTCTTAAGAAATCCCTTTGCAAATCATGTAAATAATTTGAAATTTTTAACGATTGATCAGCATATTCTTCACCTAATGTCTCAAGCACTTCATTTTTTATTTTTAGTAAAGCTTTGTGACGTTCTTTTTTGTCTGCAATGGTTAAAGCTTTTTTTGTGGGTTCAAGAGCAATGGTTTTAATACGTTCAATCAAGGATTCATCTAATTTTTCTTCAATAATTTCACGTTTTTCTACACCAGCAATTTCTCGAAGTTTTTCTTGCAAATCAATAACTGGTTGCATGGCATCATTGGCAAAAAAGATAGCTTCTAAAATTTCTTGTTCAGAAACAATCTGACCTTCGCCTTCGACCATAACAATACCCTCTTTTGACCTTGCAACCATCATATTTATATCACAATGACTCAATTTATTGATATTTGGGTTGATAACAAAACGGCCATCTAAACGTGCAACACGCACACATGCTATTGGACTGGCAAAAGGTATATCAGAAATACTCATTGCTGCTGATGCCCCAATCATAGACAAAGTATCTGGATCATTTTCTTGATCCATGGACAAAACAGTTGCAATTACCTGGGTTTCATATCGGAAATCCTTTGGTAAAAGCGGCCGAATAGGTCGGTCAATCAACCGTGCTGTTAAAGTTTCTTTCTCACTGGGTCGTCCTATTTCCCTTCTAAAATAATTCCCTGGAATACGCCCGGCAGCATAAATTTTTTCTTGATATTCCACCGACAATGGAACAAAATCAATACCGGTACGTAGTTCATTTGAGGCCACAACAGTGACCAAGACCTGTGTCTCACCATACTGAACCAGGACAGCACCGGATGCCTGCTTGGCCATTTTTCCGGTTCGGACACTTAAGGTTCTTCCACCAATTTCCGCTTTAAGCTCTAATTCCATTAAATTCTCCTACACAAATGCTAAGGAACAGAAAAGGATATTAAATCAGAGCATTTTTTAATTCCTGTTCCAAAAAAAATTATCTTCTGAGACCCAGGCTTTGAATTAGTGATCGATAACGATTCACATTTCTTGATTTAACATAATTCAATAAGCTTCTTCTTTTACCAACAAGTTTTAACAAGCCTCTACGTGAATGGTGGTCTTTCTTATGCGTTTTAAAATGCTCGGTTAAATTACTGATTCGGCGTGTTAATATCGCCACCTGCACTTCCGGTGACCCTGTGTCTGATTCATGAATTTTGTATTGTTTTATCAGATTATTTTTGTCATTTCGTGAAATTGACATTTCTCCTCACCTCCTACGATAATTCATTCTTTTATATATCCATTACAGGATATAATTAATAAAAATCAATTCTTTGCATATCTTTTTTATCTTTAAAAACTCTAACTACTTTGCATTCATCA
>Ga0272440_1003512_pt1 | contig 11690 bp, 8 predicted proteins | sample SSMMMBAug17_FD_192440 | JGI IMG/M metagenome (GOLD analysis project Ga0272440, IMG submission 192440) | Marine sediment archaeal communities from Little Sippewissett salt marsh, Falmouth, MA, United States - SSM-MMB-Aug17 | ecosystem: Environmental > Aquatic > Marine > Wetlands > Sediment ... | reverse complement strand
TATTTAATTGTAATTATGACACAAATCAAAAAGTATATCAACAATTATATATATGAAAGGTTCCTAATTGACATTGACTTGCGCCTGATCTTTCTTTGCATCAAATATATGCCAACAAACAATCTGATTAAAAAATGGAAACCTGCCGGCCAATTGATCCATTGTGTTGATGTCTGTCTATATTGGTTTATTTGCATGGAAATATGGCTTTATTCCTGATGGACAGAGTAAATCAATTACACAACTGGAATATGAATGCGCTGTCAAATCTGGAATCCCCTTCTATATTTTTATTATAGATAAAGGCGCATTCTGGCTCCCGGCTTACATTGATGATGATCAAAGAAGTATAAATTCATTTAAAAACAAACTTCAGAAATATCATACAGTTAGTTTTTTTACAAATGTAGATGACCTAAAAGCGAAAGTATCTGTATTGTTAAAAGATATTCTAATAGATCATTTAAATGAGATATCTAAAACAAATTTAGTTAATCACCCCCAAAAAATCAGGAATACCATCAAGCCGTTGACATATTAAAGCATGGACAGGGATGAAGAAATTGATCGAATGGATGTATGGCTTAAAAAATTTGCCTCAAAGAAACCATCACCACATTGTGCCTGGATTTTTCATGGAAAGGATCATCATGTACCTGCCAAATTATTTGAAATCATGAAAAAGAAATGGTGTAACCATAAGTCATATTTAGATTTCAAATTTTATGAACATCTCAACTGGCCTGATTTAAATTCCCTTGACCAGGATTTTGAACTTTCGGTTCTCAGCAAAATACATGACAAGGCGTCCGAAGACTTAAACATTCTATGCGATTTCACTTTTGAATCCATAACAATAAAAGACTCAATCAAATCAGTGTAAAACCATACAACTTATCAAATAAATTGTATCAAGTCATATGGCGATCACAATAATTAATTATTAAGATGCCATCCTTTTTTTCAAAAATGTAAAATTCATAAGCAATATCAAACCAATTACTGACAATATGCCTGGCACATAGTCATAATTCATGCGCGTTTTGGTTACAAGATTTAAATATTTATCTATAATGCGCATGAGTTTTTCATATTCTGCCTTATCCTCTGAGCTGGATATCGTACCCAAAATTGGGTTCCAGACACAATTGGCAATAAAACAAAAAAATTAATCAATGAATTCGCATCATCATATGAGTACTCCATGATAAAAAACGAGTATTATCTCGAATCAACATCAAAGATCATGATGGCATCACCAATATCAATATGGCCATTATTATTCATATCAAGCGCGTTATTGTTTATACCAGCTAAACATCGAAGAACCTGGATAAGATCAGCCATCCATGTTGAACATTGGGTACTGAAACAAGTAGCCTGGATTGTAACATTTTTATAAGAGTAATAGCCGTACAGCATAATATAATAAACCCCTGGTGCTGGCGTTTGAATGGTAATGCTTTCATCATTGCTTGAATCATTAGAAAAATACTCGCTATTTTCTAAGTCTGGTATTTCAGAATATCGAATATATAAATCACAATCTCCTGTTCCTCCACTGGTTGACACCCAAAGATCGCTTGTACATGAAGGGACAATCATTTTAAAATATCGAAAGCTCTCTCCTATTCCATCTATTTCAGGCAGGGGAACGCCGCTTTCTAATGACGTTATTTCAATATTCTGGTTGCCCTCCTGTTCAATCTCAACTATTTGATCGGCGACAGATATACTTCCTTTTCTTTTGGCAAGAGATGTATTTTCCAAAATTTTAAAATCAATCGTTGTATTGCCCTGAAAGTAATTTTCTAAATTGACAATCTCAATCCAGAAATTGTCAGTGCTCAAATGCCAGGAACAGGCATCATCTGTTATGACTTCAAAGGATGCTGATGAAGCCTTTGATTCAAATTGAAAGTGTGTATTGGACAGCGTATATTCGCATAAAAAGGATAGATAACTAATTTTTAAATTCACACTTTGAAAACGTTCATATGCATGTAACATGATATACCAGGTGCCATCAGCAGGCTCTAAAACATGGATCATTTCTTTGTTGCCGAAGTCTGATCCAAAGTAGTCATACAAATTTTCTGTAGGCAATGTATTGTAACTTGCATAAATATCACAATCTCCAGTCCCCCCATTCGTCGTTATTTCCAATGAATAATGGCTTGGAGGGATTTCAATTTTATAATAAGACCTTTCTCCCAAAAAAAGGGAAAGGTTTTTTAAATGGGTGTGGTTTTCAAGCAAAATAACGTCTGGCGCTTCAGCAGCGTCTTGAATGATAGAAATGGCTGTTCCATTAATATTAATTCTTCCGGTACGTTTGTTCATTGTTGGGTTTTTCGTCACCGAATAGCTGAAAATCCCGCTCCCCGCGCCTGAAGATTCAATGAGAATAATCCAGGTATCCAGACTTTCAATGATCCAGGGACAGGCATCCAAAGAGGATGTAATGGTTAAATGGTGGATGCCCCCTGCTGCCGAAACAGTCTGCTTTAATGGAGTAATATCATACAAACAAGGAGAATCTTGTTGAATCGTCAGCTGTTGGTTTGCAATATTGAGTTTACCGGTTCTGGGTGTCAGACGATTATTTTCATTCACCTGATACTGAATTTTTGCCGGACCCATCCCATAGCTTTCACTGATTATTTGAACCCAATCCACCTGAGAAAATGCCTGCCATTCACAATTGTCGTCAGTGATGATCAATACGTCTCGAGTTTCACCTTCCGAACCAACATTGTGATAATTTGATGCCAGCGAATAATGACACCCTGATTCATCATCAGGAATAAACATCAATGCAAATGGGCTTTTTATCAATGGACGATTAAAGGAATATTCTAAACCACTTGTAATGGAACTTTGAACCCCAACAGTTGCGCTGTTTCCATGATCAATCGATTCATTATTAAACACTGTGTCTTTATAGTGAAAATAAATTTGACCATTCTCATACAATACGGCCTGAAATGTAATGTTGGAGTCGGTTTCATAATCAAAGTGAGATATGTCCTGCCATTGGATGATCAGTCTTTTATGATTCTTATTATGTTTGATCTCCCAAAAAATGGCAGCGCCATTATAGTCATCCCAGAGCGGTGCAATAAAAGAACCATTAAACGCATCATTTGATGGAATGGACGAATTAGATGACCATCCCCATCCCCATCCCCAACCGGTATCAGTCAAAGAAATCACACCATTGTCACTGATGAAAAATGTATGATAAACCTCGCCATGATAATTAAATAAGAAATCAGGAGGTTCTATTTTGATATACCCTTCATCATCAATCATTTCATTTGTTCCAGATGTTTCAATACTTTCAAAATCATAGCTTGTTTCGACAACTGTGTATTTGGGCTCAAAGAATCTTGGATCATATGTTTCCAGGCATTGGGAAAAATGGGATAAGTCAATAAAATCAGGATCATCAAATGACAGTACTTGATTTCTCGCAAAATCAATCCATGAAGATGACATTGTATCTATAAAATCAATTAAAAATTTATTCCATTGTGTATCTTTTGCCAGATCAGTCTGATCATAAGAGGGGTTGTAATAATCTGTGGGAAAATATATTGACAGGCCTCCAGCATCATTAAATGCACTTCCATTTCTGGTTGCGATAACAGCATTTTCAATCTGCAACCGCAGTGTATGCGCTTCGTTTTGAATGACATCCATATTATCTTGCCAGTCTGAACGTAGTTTTGTAGCAAAGCTTGTTAAACTGTCAATGAATGGGGTCAATTTTGTCAGGTCAATGGCAGATTGTGTTTGACCCATATCGTAAGACAAATAGTACTGCTCAACAATCCATTCCCCAAGTTGTTGCGCCTGCCATTCTGGATTTGATGCCAATTCCTTACTGATTAAATTATATGGCCACCCTGCGGCAGGTTCGGTTTCTTCAGAACCCACCATGACTGAAACGCCCACTTTTTTGAGCATATAAGCATTCTCTATCATTCCCATCAAACAGGCATCAAATCCGACAAGAACAGGTTTTGTGGGAAGTGAATCAAGAACAGTTTTCAGATCGAACATTGATATATAATCTTCATATCCATTGGTATCATCCCAACAAATTCCTTTTATGTTTGATTTTCGTTCTCTTTTGCGCATCCAGCCATCGCCATGATCCCAAAGCACTAATGCATATTGTTGTGCAGGATAAGTATCCATCGCCCAATGAATAAAGGCTGACAATGTATTGGAATCTGCCATATTAACTTCACCCAGATGTTCCAGGGCATTTTCAGATGTCGGTGTCATGTCTTTTTCAACACGATATCGCTTACAGTCTGTCCAATCCCCATAACTGTCAGAGTAATCGTCAATACGATCCATTTGAATTACATAATTGATATTTTCATCACTACCAGTTGTGGCAATCTCCAGAAAATCATCAATCCCATCAGACTCCAAATTGTTATCTGCATCCATATAGATCATGATTGTCCAATTGGAAGCAGCTTGGACATTGATTGTAAAAAATGAGCTAAATAATGTACATAATAAGAGCTTAAAAAAAATATTCATGAATGATCCTTTATTGGAAAAAATTTTGATGAGTGTCGTCCAAATTGTCGGTACATATTTCATAGACTTCGACAATGTTGAACACAACAGCTTGTTCCCTGGCAGAACCGGCAGAACCTGGAAACAACCTGAACCCTCTTTGCAACAGTCAAAAACATATGTAAATCAATTATTATCATTATTTTTTAATGAACGTAAGGCTTTTTCAAATTTTTTTTTCATGTTGACTGGATCAGTAAAAAAATAATCAGGCACGAAAATTGCATTCAATTAATTTATCTTCTTTATTAACCTGATGGCAATAACAATAATGATTGCCAAAGCATTAATAACTACATCTAATAACATATTGTAATTTATAAATTAATAGTTTGCTAATTTGTTTTGACACTGATGTCAGACGCATTTTAGTGTTTTTATTTTAAAGCTTGTATTTATAATATTATCAGCATGTTATTTTCATTTTAAGAGGGAGGATGATATGTTTTTTGTCAAGCGTTATGGTATGTTAGCGATTCTTACTTTTTCAATCGTTAGTGTATCAGCTTATGCACAAAGCTGGACGAAAATTGAGTTGCCTCAAGGCTTATATGGGTATGATATTTTAAGTTTTTCTGATCAGGATATATATGTTGTGAGCCATCAAGGCGATATTATGCACTATGATGGCACTCATTGGCAGAAAATGGATATACCCACTCGAAGAATCCCCTTGTTGGGAATTTGGGGGACTGATACCAACAATATATATGCTGTGGGAGGAAATGGGGTCATTCTATACTATGATGGAACGTCCTGGACCAAAATGGATAGTGGAACTCGTCAATTGTTATATGATATCTGGGGTGCTGATCTGAATTCAATTTATGTCGCTGGTGCGGGCACGATAATAAAATATAATGGGGTAAGCTGGACACATATGATGGCTAATAATGATTTTAAATCATTTTTCACCATTTATGGAAATCATGAAAATGATGTCTATGCTGCCGGCGATTTTAAGCGAATTTTTCATTATAATGGTGTCGGTTGGACAGAAATAAAGGCGGTTGATTCAGACCAAATCTGGGGAATATACACTTCTGGAATGCATATTTTTGCGGCTGGCACTATGGTTGATGGTCATAGCAAGGTTTTTCATTATAATGGTTTGCAATGGTTGGATACCCAATTATCAGTACAGGCGGACTTATGGGGAATTTGGGGAAGTTCAGAAAATGATGTCTATTGTGCGGGGGATTCAGGCACAATATTGAATTTTGATGGAAGAGAATGGAAAAATATTTCTGTGAATGAAAATATTCGACTGAGAAGTATGCATGGTCAATTGGGAACCGCATATGTTCTGGCTGAAAACCAAACCATTTTAAAAAAAGAAGCCCATTACAAGATTCACCTTGGGCATGTTTCGGGTCATGCTGGCGAAACGCTAAGAATTCCTATTTCCCTGACCAATACAAGCATGAATCAAATGGAAGGCATTGATATTACAATTGATTATGATCCCAATATTCTTTCTGTCCAATCTGCTGAAATTACAGGGAGTATTCTGTCTGAAAATAACTACACGATTGAAACCGAACTTTCACAGCCAGGGCGTGCAATTATCATTTTAGGTGCAACTCAAAATTGTGCGGTTGGATCGGGTGTATTGGCTTACCTGGTTTGCCATGTGCTTGATGATATTGGTCGGACAGGAAATTTTACCCAAAATCAATGGAATCAACCTCAGTCAATCCTCATCTCAAAGGCAGAAATCAATGAAAATGTGGCCAGTGTTCACAGTGGATCTGTCACTGTCATGAACTATCCGCCAATTATATCAAATTTTAAAGATATTCAAGTGACTGAAGATCAGGGCCCTTTTGAAATTCCATTTACTGTCCATGACACAGAAACGTCTGTTGATTCACTAACAATCACAGTCGCGCATACAGGACCTGCAAACTTTTTTTCTGAGCCATTAACAATCAATGGCATTCATGCGCAACGTTCACTTTCTCTCGTGCCATCAGCCAATATGTTTGGAGAAATCGACATTACAGTTTCTATTTATGATGGTATCCATGAAACCCAAAAAACCATTGTTTGTAAAATTCAGCCTGTCAATGATTCCCCAAACTTTAATAAAGGTCCTGATGTTTCAGTGAATGAAGATGTTGATCGACAAATGATTCAACATTGGGCAACGAATATTTCCCCGGGTCCGCCGAATGAAAACAATCAAAGCATCTCATTTCATACAACTGTGATGTCACCTGAATTGTTTGAAGAATTACCACAAGTACTTCCCAATGGTGCGCTGATTTTTAAGCCAAAACCACAGGCGTATGGTTGTTCAGAGATTGAACTTACCTTAAGAGACAGCAGTGATGGTATCTCACTCAAAGAAGTATTTGTCATCAATATTATTCCCATAAATGACCCGCCTTCATTTACACCCGGACAACATATCACTGTCATGGAAGATTCGGGCGCACATGTTATTACTCAATGGGCTAAAAATATTATCACAGGTGATCCTTTTGAATCAAATCAAGAAATCACTTTTACAGTCATTCCTGAAAAACCACAATTGTTTGATCAGTTGCCCCAAATTCATTCAAATGGAGATCTCACCTTTTCAATCGCACCTGACAAGAATGGGATATCTGAAATGTTGATTACAATTGAAGATAATGGCGGTAATGGGAATGGCGGTGTTCACATGAGTGAAGCATATACATCAGTGATAACTGTTCATCCTTTAAATGATGCGCCCTCGTTTATCAAAGGCTCTGATATTAAATTGTTTAAAGATGCTGATTTTCAAGCATTTGAAAATTGGGCCACACAAATCAAAGCAGGACCAATGGATGAAAAAGACCAGACAATTATCTTTGTAGTGAGCAACAATGCCAATCATCTGTTTGATATTCAACCGGCAATTACCAATGAGGGGACATTGTCATTCAAACCCAATCCAGGCGTAATAGGCGAAGCTTTGCTCAGCATCTATATTGAAGATAAACCATTCAATCAATCTCCAAAAATTAGTCGAATACAACAGTGTCACATTTCCATTATGGATTATCCATCTATATCTGGAAAGGTTTCATATTTTAGTAATGATGATCCTGTTAGAAATGTAACATTGCACCTTTCAGGAAATCATGAATATGAAACGCAAACTGATGAACAGGGAAATTATTTTTTCAACAACATTTTTCCTGGCTCATATATTCTTACAGCAAAAAAGAGCGACGATTTAAATGGTCTTTCTGGAACAGACGCAGCCAGTATCTTTCGACATGCATCAGAAAGATTTACGTTGAATTGCTTTGAAATGATTGCTGCGGATGTGACACAAAGCGGCCGAATTGGCGGCACAGATGCATCTCGAGTTGCAAGGTATCGAGCAGGTTTGATGTCATGTCTTAATGATAATTGCTTAGAATGGGTTTTTACCCCTGCCAGTACGTATCCCAGGTTCTTTCTTAGTGAAGGTGCCATCGTGGATAAGGATGAATGTCAGGCATGGCCTCCCATTGCCTATTCTCATGGTATGCACCTGTATCAAGTCAATCAATCCCTATCCCATATGAATTTTGTCGCTTTTCGACTGGGAGATACCACTGGAAATTGGACACCAGATACTTCATCTGATAAAAGAAATGCAACGCATTATTCAATAAAAGAAATTGAAATTGAGAATGGGACGATACTCATTCCATTTGAAATAGAAGAACTCGAGACGATTTCAGGAATTGATTTTTCAGTCACCTACAATTCAAATCAGTTGAAACCACTGGGCATTGAATTCGATAATACTGTTCTTGAAAATAGAATGTATGACATCCATATAAACATGATGCAAACCGGTACCATTAAAGGTGTTATCTTGGCAACAAGGGATTTGGTTACTGCAAAAGGGTTGCTATTATACCTTAAATTTCAATGGATTGGACAAAATAAAGGCAGTGAGGAAAGCAATGTTCATGTGACGATGAATGAGTTTTCATGTAATGAAAAGAAACAACCCTTAAACCGATTTCTTATTCTCAGACCTGCCACAACATCCATTGATGAAGAATTAACTAAAAAATTACAATTTTTTGATATTCATATGGATGGGAAAAAAGGGCTTGAAGAAGCTATTGATGCCCTGCGGCATGTCAGTGAAAATCAAGCAGAAAAGGAATAATAAAGATGAAGAAGTATTTTAATGATCTTCTTCATCTTTTTTAGTGTAAACATGGTTCAAAGACTGATGGATAATATTTTTTCATTTCGGCAATTTGAGTCTCAATTCAAGTCTGTACTGGAAAAATTTAAATCCATGGACAAAGTGCCCGATGATTTATCGCGATGTTCATAGTGCGGTTCTGTAATTGGAACATAAAAATCTTCAAGAATTTCATCTCGATAACTCATTCGATACTTTAACATACTTTTGATATCACTATTTTTTCGTTTCAATAAATAAACAGCACCCGATTTGATTGCCTGGCCCATAATGTAGGCATTGTTAAACTCAATTCTTTTCAACAATTGAGTTTCTTTTTTCGTAATGGGTTGGGCATAACTGGTGGATTGAGTAATTGATACAAAAATGATCAACAGTAACATGCCTATAATAGCTTGAATCATATTTTTCATTTGAACCTCCTTAGGAATGCTCGAAAAATAAATTCCCATTTTTACAAATATTAGTATGATGAAATGATTCTTCGAGATTTCCTTAACTTTTTGTTAGTTATCGTTGGACGTTTTTTTTATTGAATTATATTTTTTTTCGTTAAAGAAATTTGGCTTACACTCATATTATTTTTTAAGAACTGCAAACTGAAAGTTCGGAAATCCAGCTATCCCTGATGTTTTGATGACCTGATGAATCGTCTTGTAGGGAAGACGCTGGTCACAAAAAATGACGATGGCTGATTCATCCTGTTTGGCTTGATGATCAAGGTTATACCGAAGGGACGACAGATGCTTATACAATTTCGATTTTTCAGGATGTTTATGATCAAAACCTTGAATCATCCCCTGGTGTATATCTGCAATATGTTGTTTGTCAACTTTCAGGCTATTTGATGATAGTGATACTGTTATGGTTTTATTGCAATCCATCTGAGAAGTGGATCTGGGTAACATCATTCCTTTTTCAATTTGCAGTTTTTCAGGATTGTTAGAAAATGAAAACAATAAGAAAATTAATATAATCGTAAACATATCCATCAATGATGTTATTTGAAGCTTTGGAATCACAAATGATTTTCGCTGATGTCTTCGTTGACCAAGTGCCATAACACTTCTCCTTTAGTTAAATTTTATCGGATAATACAACATTTGGAAACAATGGGTTTGGTTCTGAATTTCGTGCAATATCCATGGTCTGAATAATGGTTTCATATAGGATTTTGTCATCCGGAATCACTATAATTGTATCGCTTTTGGGGTATCGTTTTTTCATATCTTGAAGATAGATTTGCATTTTTTCCAGTGGAAAATGAGCTCCCTCTTTTGTAAAGGACATATCCCATTTAACAAGTTCTTTGTCTTCAAGATTGTCAGATAGAGCATACATTTCAATTTTTTTTCCCTGTATTTCAATAACAGGGATAATTGTTTTATCAGTATTGGCCTTCGAACGACCCTCATCTACTTTCGTTTGACTGACTGGCACAGATGTATGAATGGCATTGATATCGAAAAAGCTCGCTGAACTTAATAAAAAGGGAATCAACACCATAAACATGTTCATAATCGGAACCATATCAATATCTGCATCAGGATCTTTTACTCTCTTTTGCCTAAGAAATGTTCTCATGCTGCATCCCTTTCACGTTTCATGATTGTCAAAGTGTTATACATTCCCAGTGCTTTTTCTTCCAATTGATCGATAATGTAATCTCCCCGATTATTCAGCACATAATAACCTGCAATACAAGGAATGGCCACAATCAACCCGAAAGCTGTTGTCATCATTGCCATGGATATGCCTTGTGCAAGGATTTCTTGTCGCATGGCTTCTGATGCCGATCCGACGCCTTTAAAAGCTGTGATCAATCCAAAAATTGTTCCCAATAATCCAAGTAATGTGGCAATATTGGCAAACATTGTCAAATAGTTAATTCGTGCTCTCACTGTGGGAATTTCTTTAAGAATACTTTCCTCCATCGCTCGCTCAATATCCTTATCTTTTTTGTCTGATTTTAGTAAGCCTGCTTTCAGGATTCGGCCCAAAGGATGTTTTTCAATTCGAACGCATTCTTCAATAGCACCTCGGTAATTTACCTTATCAAGATAATGCACTATATTCTGATACGCTTGCTCGATATTCAGGCGTAAACGAAAATATAAAAATGTGGCGCGCTCAAAGAATAATGACATGGCAATCACTGAAACTGTTAAAATGACATACATAAATAAACCGCCTTGTTGAATAATTTCTATCATGTTTTCCTCCCTTATCGTTTATTGTAAAATAAAAACGTTTCTTTCTACTATAGCAGGCTGTGTGCCAAAAATGGTAATTTTTTACAGGTTCTGTTTAACTATTTGATATTATAATATATTTTTGTTTGTATATATCAGGTTTAATATTCATTTAAATCTATGAAGTGTAAAATGAATAACCATATTTACATAATAAGTGTAAAAGTTTGAGGGATTAAATCCATTTTTGGGCTCCGATTTTTGAAATATGATCGTCCAACTTTGGTTTTTCCTGGCATAGTGATTGTCGGGCAGGGCAAGATTTATCAGTCATGATAACATTGCATAGGAATGCTCTGAAAATAAAATCCTCATTATTCAATATTTGCTGATTCGTTTATGAACGTTACCGCCGAGTACTATCTGACCCACCCTCGACGATAAACTAATAACCCATCGCAATAAACTACTGAAAAAAAAATTTACAGGTAATAATGCCATATTTGAAACTGAAAATGTATATCAATATGAATTTGAAACAAAATACATCCAGTATATAAAATAATATTGTTTATAGCGCTATGCCCATAGCCGTCAGGTTAAGGCAAAGTCGCTCTACTGCTCGTTCCCAGGCTCTGCCTGGGAACGTGTTCTTGGCGGCTCTGCCGCCTGTTCAGTTCGTAGGTGGCAGAGCCACCTCGGAAAACGTT
>Ga0272440_1003511_pt1 | contig 11693 bp, 2 predicted proteins | sample SSMMMBAug17_FD_192440 | JGI IMG/M metagenome (GOLD analysis project Ga0272440, IMG submission 192440) | Marine sediment archaeal communities from Little Sippewissett salt marsh, Falmouth, MA, United States - SSM-MMB-Aug17 | ecosystem: Environmental > Aquatic > Marine > Wetlands > Sediment ... | reverse complement strand
GGAGTATAACGATGAAAATCAGCGGCTTTGTCCGCTGAATTGTTCGGTTATTAACAAATGATCTATTTAGTAATGCAGAAAATACTGGTAAATTACGTCGAGCTTGAGTAGTCAGTCACACTTAGCCGATTATGTACTTGCTCAGCCTCAGTTATCTCGGACTTTTATTTACACGAATTTAATCAGGTGAGTTATTACTCATTTTCACTAACGCACTTATGTTTAAGACTGGCATTTAGCCGATTGCATGGAGGTTCAGCGTTTTTGCTTTAACGCACTTTGTGGTAAATGTCTGAACTTTAATAAAAAGATTAATTGAATTGTTTGCTGTCTTGTCTATGCATTTTCTTGTGCCATCTCCATGAGAATTCCAATGATTTTTTTGGGAAAGCTGATATGATATTCTTTTTGGTCAATAAGTACTGTGTTATCTATAAGTTTTAAGAATTTCCATATATTCCCAGTAGTTATGGCTCCATAGATTTTCTCGACAGGCACGGAATTTTTTTCATTAAACATTTTTGAGGCAATCATTTCGGCTATACATTGTCCGATTCCGTTTGGAATATTTTCATTCTTCGCCTCAACTATTATAATAACAGGGGCTTTTAAAAAAAATTGCTCGGGAGATTTACTTATTATAAAATCACAAAAGCCATTCAAATTTTTTGTTTGATCTATATCTAAGTTAATACCGGAAAATAAACTAATTGTATTTTTAAGATTTTTTTTAACCTCAATCAGAATATCAGAGATTATTAACTCTGATCTAGCTTTTTCAGTATTAATCGCTAAAGCGAGGGGTACTTTAAAATCAAGATTATCGGTTAGTGTCGAACTTATCTGAACCTCCTGAATATGAGAAAAAAGATCTTTATTTTCAGTAATAACAAGATCAAATTTTTTTTGAACCATATCTAAAGTAAATTCACTGTAAGGCATAATACCTCCTTTCTGTTTATCAAAAGTTTTATAAAAATATACCCTTTTGCATTGCTACTCAGTATTTTCCTCAACAAAATTTAAAGTTTTCCGATTGAAACCGATTTCGTTGTTTGCGTGTTGGCAAGTCTTTTTATCTAACGTGATTAGATCGCTAAGCAAAATTATCATAATTGTGTGAAAGCTCAACAATCGAATACATCATAGCACTTCATTTGAACATATAAATCATAGTTCTTTTGCGTGATTTATTTTAATGATAACAAATTTGCATTATTTCTAAGTCTTTATTAGTATAACCTTAATTAATTAATTCGTATATGGATTTCGAGTAGGATACATTTCATAATAACTTCGTTCAGCCTCAACATAAGGCCTAATTCTTTCAAGTTCAGAGCAGTGCCAGCATATTTTAAACATGATTTTCAGGAATGTCAATTCAGAAGGATGACCTTCTGCTGCTGACATAGTGTATTTTGAAAAATCTGTGGAAAGATCTATGAGAGAGTGACTTTGCAAATCATAATAATAATCAGTATAACTACTATATTTCACAGGTTTAGGTTTCCAAATAGTCTGTATTGCTATCTGTTGTGGACCATATTTTAAAATACGTTCTCGTGGTGCAGGAACTAAATACTGATGGTATTTAGACTTATTTTCAGAAAAAACCCAATAATTCTTCGTAGTATTCTTTCCTGATAAAATGTAATCTAATCTTGAAAAATCAATTTTTATATTTAAGTCTTCTTTTATAAAAACGGGGTCAATTGTAACATTTAAGTTGGGACAGGTTGACTCAATTGGTTGTTTGCCATCAATATCTAAATAATTTATAGGGTCATTGTTTGAGTATACAAATGGGTTAAATGATTTGAAATTGGATAATGTAGGTAGAATTACATCATCTTCAATAAATCTTTTAAAACTTGGATAGTAATTTCTCTTTCCTAAATTATAAGACTTTGAATTTTTATTATAAATCTTTCCTGAAAAAATGAAACAAGGGGAAATATCAGGTGTTGATTTATATATGTTATAAGGCTCCCCCCATACATCATATTGATTATGAGCTATTATTTCACCTTCGTCATTGCTTTGAGTTATGGTATTGTTCATATAATTAGGATGTAAATAAACAATATTATCTGAAGAATTAATTTTAGCTAATAAAATGTTACCGATCCCCCAAATAAAAATTGTATACTTATCTTCATTACTTATTTCTGATATCAATCTATCATACTGATCATACAAATAGTATTTTTCGTCCCCATTACTTATGGATTCTTCTTTAACTCTTCTGTCTTTATGATCAATCACATATCTGGTATCACCATATCGAATTAAATTTTTGAAACAATCGTACCTAATATCATTTACTTGATTCAACGAATCAGTTATTTTGTATGGAAGTAAAGATTCTTGATATTTTATGGTTTGACTATAATTCATACTTTGTGATTTTATCTTTATTTCTCTAAGTCTGTTATCATTTTCTACAGAATGATAAGATGTAATAATGTTTTGTTTTTCATCAATCCATCCTTCATCAGAATATACATTTCCGGAAATATATTCTTCCATAAAATATGAGCTAGAATATTTATAAATTTCCTTACGTTTATCATTATTGGAGTATTGTTTTACAACTTTTTGAATATTGTAATAATCGTCATATGAATAGACTTCTTCGTTTATATATTCATTCACTTCTGGTTCATGAATTATATCTGTTTTACATGTTATTCTTCCATTTTCATAAGAGTATGTTATAGTTCTAAATTGGTTTAAGTCCTTTTCTATTTTTATTTTATTAACGTTTCTTGCTTGATTATAATAATAATCTACGATTATACCATTTGGATAGATTATTTTATCTATTTTATTATCTGCTTCGTATAATATAGTAAACGTTTTAGTAGAACCATTCAAATCAAATTCTATAGTATTTAAACGTTGATGTTCGTCATAATCGTAATAAATAGTCTTATTTGGATTTGCTATATTGATTTCATATACATTATCATTGTTCCACTTATATCGAATAAAGAAATCTTTTCCTGTATAATTGTGCTGTTCTTCAGCTATTTTTTTGTTGATATTATATATGTATTTTGACATCGTATTTTCAGTTTTAACAGATGTTAATTCTCCTATCTGATATTTACTTATTATTCCATATTTTGATATAATATTTTCATCATAACAATAAGTTTCAATTACTTTCCAACTGTTATCTTGTTGTTTTTCCTTTTCTTTAATTATTCTGTTTAAGCCATCTTTTACAAATAGAATATCATTAATAATACTATTATTAATGCCCCTTCTCATTTGATCAAAACCTACACCTGATATTTTAATAGTTTGAAGACCATCCATTGTTTGATTTAACACTATATTAGTATCTTCATTTACTCTTGTTATATCCAAACTATCTTCTGCAAAATTAATTATAGCAGGCATGTTATATTGATCAATACTAATATTTACTTTGTGTAGTAGTTTTTCCAGATTGGAGTCATATAATTTTCTTTTCTCAATATCAATAATATTACCAAAAGAGTCTTTAGTTATTATTTCTTTCATTTTTTGATCTTGAACACTTATTATAGTCTGATTTTTAGGTATATACTTAAAAGTGGAGGATTGATCATTGGAATTTGCTTTTAATAATACACGATCAAAAAAATCATAAATAAATGTTTCATTAAAATATTCAATACAATTACTGTTAGTTATAATACCAGTGAAATCTATTCTTTTTGTTATATTCCCATTCATGTCATATTCAAAAAATTGATCAGTAAGCCCTCTTTCTCTATCTAATAACACTATATTACCATCAACATTGTATCGTTTTATCATCTTAACATTATCTCTGTTAATATAAAGTGTAGTTCTATTTTCAATATCATACATCCAATTCTCAGCTGTTTCATCAGGATATTTTAATTCAACAAGCATATTTCGATCATTATATGTATAATCATACCGTCTTTGATTTTCATCAATTTCATAAATAGGAGTATCTGAGAAAAGATCTTTAACAATTATTTTTGTATACTCTCCAATCTTGTTTCTTTCATCTGATTCAGAAGGATCATAATAATAAATTGAAGATGTTTTTGTTATCTTAATTTGATCGTTTCTGCCATCATTATCAATATATTGATATACATAGTTAACTTCTATTAAATTATTTTTTTCAAATATAATTCTTCCTTCATCATCATAAATATATTCTTGAGTAATTGGATCATTTTTTAAAAAATCTCCGAGCGTTAAAGAGGTTCTATCTTCATAATTATTGATAATTTTTTTCTCCTTTATCAATCCAGAAATATAATAATCATATTCAATTGTCTTGATTAGTTTGTCATTAATAAAAGTTGATTTTTTATTAATTAAATCAATCATATTTGCTTCTTTAAAAATATTTGATAATTCATCATTTTCATCTGCAATATATTTCAATTGAATAGTTTTATTTCTTTTTGAATCGGGGTCAAATACTTCAATACGGGTAGCGTATCCAAAGTCATTATAATCAGAAAACTCTGTTATGGTCTGCTTCAGATTATCATTTGTCAACTTTTTCAAAATAAATCTATTTTCATAATCATTTTCAATTATTTCAGAATAAGAAAGCTGTGGTATTTGTTTTTCAATAAGCATATTATTATCATACTTCTTAATAACTTCTGTTTCATCGTGAAAAATTGTTTTAATTTCTTTAAAATAAATGGAAGGTCTTTTATTATTTTCATTATAGGGATAATAAACAGCAAGATTTTCATGGAAGTTTCCATAATTATAAAATGAAGATTTTTCATCCTCAATATATGAAGTTAAAATATAATTACTAAAGAATTGTTTTTCTTGTTGTGATAGCTTGTTACAACCATTTAAATCATTACAAATTTTACTATCTTGCAAATCACAATATTTATAATTATATTTCATTTTTTTTTGATTTTGTTTTGAAATCTCTGTTAATAAGTAAGTTTTCTGAATATCTCCAAATGTACTATATTGATATGAAGATAAAATAGAAGCATTTTTAGAAACGCTTTCTAAAAAATCAATATTATTATACTTATATTCTATACTTTCTAAATCCCCTCCTTTAGTTTTATAATCAATTTTATTTATTTGAAATGATTTATAATCTAATGGATCATTACTTCTATAATATAAGTTGATTTTATTTAATTCAAGTTCATTTTTTGAAATCTTTATAGTTGATATTCTTCGTAGATTATATTGAAAATTTCTTTTTATATCTATTTTTACTTCATGCAAATTTAAAATAGCTGATAGAGTTGCTGTGATAAATAACTCACTAAGAATAGATACAGGATCTCCAAATACATTTGCCGCGACAACGATTGCAGTGTCAAGATTATTTTTGGAGCTTTCATTTACTTTAAGTATACTATAATCAACTTTATTATAAAGATATTTTATATTGATTGTATTTTGGTATTGTATTTCAGTTAATTTATAAGCTATTTTGAAAATTGTGTAATTTGAAATAGTTTTCATGCCTTCAAAATCCAGTTTGCTTTCATCTAACTTTTGTTTCATATTATTCGAATATTTTAAAACTAGAGTGCTAAATTTATATATTGTACCTTTAGAGTTCACCAGATGAATAGCCCAGTCAAAAGGAGATGCTGAATTATTAAATTCTATTTTGATTTTGTAACCTGAGTATTTTTGTAAGCATTGAAAGTTAATTAGTTCATTTAAATCTTTAGATGTAAAATCAAAGCTAATATTTTTACCGAAAATGATAAAATTTAACGTTGCAGAAATTGCATTATTATTACTTTCCTCATAGTTTTCTAACTGTGCATAATTTAGTAAAGCAATACCTTCAAAATTAGTTGCCCAACCATTTCCAAAGCCAAATGAATTGTTTTTTAATGTAAGAGGTTTTATTTGTTCTGGATCACTTGACATGTAATAATTAGCTAAGATTTCTCTTTCACGATTTAAATTAATCGCCGATGGTCTAAAGTTTGCTGCGTTACTGCAATATTCTCTACCAATGGTAAATATGGTATTATTTAAGTATTTTATTTCGTGATCCTTTTCTGTTATATTTAATCCATATTGTCCATTAAAAGAATTAATATCCCCTTTTGGTTCAGCGTAAGGGCTTTCACCTATCCCTACAATTTTATTATCTATTATTATCGAAAATAAATTTTCAATTCCAAAGTGTGATAAAAATTGAGGAATATTTGTTTCTACAATTTCAAAATTTAAAGGTTCATTATTAAACCAAAACCTATCAGGATTAGTTTTCATATATGATTCAATGAAGCATTGCTTTATTACTATTTCCTGATTGTCTTCTTCACTACTAATAAGTCTGTTATAACATTCTCTAATTAAAGTATATGGCGTAGAATTTCCATCAACAGAACTGATAATCAATGTTTTTAAAACCCTAAGAATTTCGTAATCTAATTCTAATAAATTGTCAGGTTGAATTGTTATAATATCTGATAAATCATACATTACAGAATTTAGATCATCGGGCAACCAATCTTTTGATGATGATATTTCAGAAATATTAATTTCAAAATATTTTACTTTTACTATATCTTCACCATCGTCTTTATCCTGCTCTAACCAGCACAATAAAAGTTGATCGTCTTCTTTGTTTATTAAATGTATATCACCAGATTTTACCTTCACATCTAAAAGAATATACTCAATATTTTTCGTGTTATCAGAAATCTGTCTAAAAAGTTTCACGCCTTCGTTTATTGTTGTTTCACACCAGTAATAATAATTATCTATAGGTTCAGAATATGATCCAGTATCAATATTTGGCTTGGAAAGTTCTTGTACTTTGTCTTCAAGTTCTCTGTTGAAAGGGACTTGGGTTACATTCTGGTTGTTTGAATAGATACTACTACTATATAAAATAGGTTCACCAAACTCAGCATTTAACCAATTTCTTGTATTTAGCTTTGTGGAATATAATCCTAAAATGCAAACAGGCCATGACTCGTTTTTAGCTTGTAAATAATACCTTCCTGGCTCTAAATAAAGATCAAACATATCCATTGCATGATCATTTTCAAAAATTATTGAATTATTATCACTGTTATATAAAGAATACGTATAGTCAACTTTTTTGTAACCAGATGATTCTTCATGTCCTAAATCAATATTTATATTCTGAGGATAAAATATTGAAAAATGTTGACTAACAACCTTTGTTTTCTTTTTGCAGTAATTTCCTTTTATTTGGGCCTTTGCTTTTATAGTATTTTTATTAGTCTTATAGATATAGTAAATAAAATAATCATTATCATTTTTCTTTATACCAATAATTTTTCCATTAAAAATCTCTGATCTCTGAAAAACTTGTAAATCATTATATATATCTTTTGTTTCGCTCAAAATATGTTTAATTTGATTCTCTTGGTCAATTGAAACAAAATTTATCTCCAATGGAGAGTTAGAATTATAATCATCTATTACTATTCCATTATCATTAAGAATGCCTTTCTGTTTTAAACTTTGCCATACATTTTTAGAAACTGCTACATTATTAACAGTGCCTTTAAAAACCCCACTAAAAGCACTCATGGCTATATTGCCGTCTCTTTCAATAGTTTTTCCATTAAGTGTTATCTCGAAATCTCTTTCAATCCGTTTTTTCAATCTTTTTTTGAAAGCAGTAGCAACTAAAAAGTATCTACCATTTAGATAATGATTTCCGTAATCAATACCATTCCAAAAAAGATTGTTATCTTGTTTTAATATTTTTCCATCATATAGTTTTTTAATTATCTTTCCTTTATTATCTATAACTTGAATTAATAATCTATCAATGTTATTGAAATTTTGTATACAGAAGGAAAAATCCATATAAGAGGAGTAGTGCGGGTTAAATAGAAGAGGTGGATTCTTTATTTTTATTGTTGTTGCACCATAAAACAATACGGTTTCATTACAGTTGCGGTTTTTATTTTTTATTTGATCTATTAAAAAACTAAATGAGTATTTATCTTTTAGTAAATCAAAGTTAATTTTTTCTCTGCAATAAAAGATTGATGTTATTAATTCTTTTTCTATTGGAGAATAAATATCCTGTTGAGGGATATAATTATGCTCAAAATTTATTATGTTTATTGAATTTAAAATATCGTTAATATCAAATTTATTACCACAAATGATTTCTTCCCAGACTATACCAGTTAACCATCCATGAGTTTGAAGATCCAAAATTTCCTTATATGAGAAGTTTATTCTTTGTAGTTCACTCTTATCTAAATTAAACAATTTATTAATTAGTTCTTTTTCGTTGTTTGAATAAGAATTCATTTTTTTGATTATAAAATTGTTATTCTTAATTTTATATAAACTATCTATTTTTTCCCATATTAGTAATGTAGTCTCATCATAAATTGATAGATCTGCCATTTTCCACTGGTAATCATCAATATTTACATTAATAAGTTCAACGATAGATGAACTTATACCTTTGTTTAGATAAAATAATGATAGATTGTTGTCGTATGCAATGATTTGGACATCAGCTGAATTGACCCCTTCTATATCAATATAGCTTATTTTATTTTCAAGTTTTGATATATTCAATATTTTGATTTTTTCATTTAAACTGCTTTCACAATAAAAACAACTATTCTTGTTACATGATATATATGATTCATCGAAGAGAGGGTGGTTATCTGAAACTTTTTGGCTTTCAAAATTATTTTCATTTAGTTTATTCTTATGTAACTCTGGTTTTTGGTAATTCAACTGTGTTGTTATGTTAGTTCTTGCATAAAAAATTGAGTTATCAATAATACTATTATCAATTTCAATGCAATAATTTCCATACATATGAGGAATAGAAAATATTGCGGGACTCCTATCTTCAATGATTGTTTTCTTTGTATCATCTTGATAGACTTTATAAGAATATGCAGGTATCATTAAATCAGGGCTTTCATTTAAAATATGTTCATCGAAAATAAACTCAACTTTCTGTGAAAACTCAATATCGAAACATCGTTTTATTATATTACCTGAAGTTGCACTTATATTTAATGATTCTGATGTAGACCCAATATATTGATATATTTCAGAATCATCTACTGTTTTTCCTTTTTTTATACCAATGATTTTATTAATAAAATTTTCATCGATTAAATAACTTTCATCAATTAATAATTCACATTGAGTAATGGTTTTTTCAAAATTTTTTGTTTTTACTTTCAAAACAACATTAAACTTTCCTTTTACAATCTCTCCATCACTTTCTCTCCCATTCCAACGTATTATATTTTGCTCTTTATCAATCGGACCTGAATAAATAGTTTTGATCGTATTTCCATTTTTTATTAATAATATAGAAATATTATCTATTATATCATAGTTTCTAATTTGAAAGTTAAATGAAACATCAGATTGAAATTTTGGATTTAAAACTTTTTGAGAAGCATTCAATTTTATTAGTGTTCCATACAGACTTATCAACTTACGAAGATCTATGATATTAAAAGAAGGGTTCTCTTGCATTATATTGAGTAAATCATCAAATTCTAAATTCTTGGATAATAATAAAAAATTTATTTTATTTTTTAAAGATACTAAACTATATATTATATCTTCTTCTTTTTTAGAATATACATCTTTTATTGGGATGTAATTTGAAATACTATTTATACTTTTTATTAAATTTTTAATGTCTTTTGGTTCAGATACTTTTATTAATAGTGTTGATTCTTTATAACCTCCTATCATTGGAATTGAGCAAATAAATTTTATCTGATTTTCACCAATAGCTTCTGTAGGAACGTTTCTCCAAATAAATTTAAAAGATTGTAAATCAAATGCTGGTTGAGATTGTTCATCTGATAAATGTTCAAAATTTGGTAGTATAGCTTTTAGTCGTACTTCCGATCCATCACCCTCCTCACTTTGAGAATCTATAAACATATTTAAATTCTCTTTTGTATACCCGATTGTTTTATTGTTATATTTAGAGTTTAAAAATTGATAATTAATTGAACCATCTTCTTTATAAAGATCGGTTGTTACATATTCCTTCAAAAATGAAGTATCAATAAATACAGGTTTAACTGTCATTTCAAAATCATCTCCAATTAAAAGATTTATTTCACAGACAGGTTCTGTCGTATTGAACATTTCCAAAGGAAACAACTGTTCTTCACTATTTTCGTTAATAATAGTCTTATTTATAGTGGATTTGTATATTGTATTAATTAAGTTTGTAGAATTTGTTATACTGTTATCACTAAATTTTTTTGAAAATTCGGATATTTCAGTTTGTTGTTCTTGACTCAAAGTAAACTTAGGTCGCCTTGCTCCCATATAAATCATGTCGTTTTCTTTAAAAAAATTCTCGAAATTTTCAATTTTTTTTCCACCTTCTGTGTCTGATGACATAATACTGTAATTATTATTGTCTTCATTATCTATTACCAATCCTATATGACCAGGGTTCCATTCGTATATCCTATGATTATTGCTTAAACCAAAGACTACATCGCCAATGTTTAAGTGCTCTAGTGGTAAATAAAATATTATTTCAATAATATCTTGATTAAATATTTTTATTTTTGAAAGTTTATTAATATTAATCTTGAAATATTTCAGATCAGAATTTCCCACAAAAATTGTAGATAATTTATTTATATCAAATTGCTCATTGTAAGAATATGCATACAGAACATTGTTGTTTGGTTCATAATTAGAAAAAGGGATGTTCAAAATAGCATTTTTGTTTGTGGTCAAGTCTTCTGGGCTGAAAGAAAAATAATTGTTATCAAGAGTTCTAGTTAACTCAAGATCAACATCATGTTCAAAAGTATTTGGTTGGATATATAAACTTGTTACGTTATCTGTAAAAGTTATTGTTGCACCATTAGAATCAACAGTTTTATTCATAGTTTCTTTAATTTCACTATTATTGTTTTTCGTTTTATCACTATTAGATGAACTGTCTTCACCACTACCGCCACATCCAATGATGAAGATTATTGTTATTATATAAATAATTCCATAAAATATTTTATTATAATTAGTCATAACCACTCCTTTGTAGTATAGAAAATGTTAATCATCATAAATCAAACTAATAATTTATAATACATTAAAGTACACAAAATTACAACTTTAATAGCTAAATATAATTAGTATATATCGAATGTCGTTGGGGGTAACAAACATTTATAACATTGGCCTGACTTCACAGTATTTGAATTCTAAACGATTGGGTCGTTATAAAAAAATTAACCGATTGTTTTTTTGCACAGCAACCGCCACAAAGCAGTTGGGTCGTTATCAAAAATTAATCCGATTCTGTTGTTGCACACCCTCTTTCCTCAATGCACTTGGGTTGCTTTCAAGAATTTTGTCGATTGTGGTCTTGCTCTGCGTACTGGCGAAGCGCACTTTGGCCGATTTCTGAGATTTTGCAAAATTTCTGAAATTAACCCAAGTTCGTTGAGGCAAGACACTGAAATAAGTTCTGTTACATTCTTAAACGCTCCAAGTTTACGAGGATAACCAGTGCTTATACAGAAGGCTTTTTTGGATCCAAAGTATGCCAACTGAATTTGCAAACTAAAATAGCATATTAGATGCAAGTCTATTTTTTATTACTATTGGATCTCTTCTGCAATCGAGAACAGCTGAAATTAAAACTTCGTCACCAATAATGTTATAATATATTGCAAATGGAAATTTTT